>ERZ795054.680-NODE-680-length-38978-cov-6.492074_pt1 | contig 38978 bp, 44 predicted proteins | sample MGYA00375138_ERZ795054 | MGnify/ENA primary metagenome ERZ795054 (study PRJEB30183, sample SAMN05720215) | anaerobic digester metagenome | isolation source: active sludge of municipal wastewater-treating anaerobic digesters | place: USA | collected 2014-12-23 ... | reverse complement strand
TCCTCGACAACTGGAAGGTTGGTACCGAAGTCCTGGCCTCCGCTCCACACGGCGAATTCACCTATGAACCGCTGCGCGACGCCAGACAGATCGTCGGGCTTGCAGGTGGAAGTGGCATCACTCCGTTTGTTTCGCTTGCAAAAGCAATAGCCGACGGATGCGAGGACGCGAACCTCACGCTCATTTATGGCAGCATGACCGAAAAAGAAATAATATTCCGCAACGAACTCGAAAATCTGGCCGCGAAATGCAGCCGTTTCAAACTGGTGAACGTTTTATGCGACGAAAAGGTCGACGGATGCGAAAAGGGCTTCATCACTGCCGAGCTCATCAGGAAGTATGCCCCCGCAAGCGGCGATTACTCGATTTTCGTATGCGGCCCGCAGGTGATGTACGATTTCGTGGACAAGGAGATCGAAAAACTCGGCCTGAGGAAAAAATTCATTCGTCACGAGCTGTTCGGCGAATACCGCTACCCCGAAAAGAACGATGACTATCCGAAGGACGCCGTAGGAAAGAAATTCAAACTCACGATCACGATTTGCGGCGAAAAAAAGACAGTTGAATGTGATGCAAACGTAACGCTACTCAACGCAATAGAGCACAACGGCATCGCAGCGCCCACAAACTGCCGCAGCGGTGTCTGCGGCTGGTGCCATTCACGTCTGGTGAGCGGCAACGTGTATGTCCCCAAGGAGGTTGACGGCAGGCGGATGGCAGACCTGCAATACGGATACGTCCATCCCTGTTCCACGTTCCCCCTCAGCGACGTCGAAATCGACGTGCCGCCTTTCCGCCTGTAGCGTATCAATGAACCGTAATATTATAACTGAAAATCGAAAATACCAAGTTGCTGTATAATAATTGTGTCATATAAAACAACAAGGAGCATATATGCCCGTTTGCGAAGTTTCATATGCGGAAGGTCTGTTTTCACCAAAAGAAGAAAAACAAATCGTTGAAAAAATAACGAAACTTCTTCTAAAAGTTGAATCCTTGCCTGATAATCAAATTTCAAGATCAATATGCTATGTAAATTTGATCGAATCAAAAAAAATGTATATCGGTGGAGACCTTTCTGAAAAGGGGAAAATACTCGTCAAAATATATACGTTTCATGACGCATTTTCAGATAATATAAAAAAAGAGATATACTCTTCAGTTAAGGACATTTTTGTAGAAGAAAACTCATTTTCCAAGGAATCAAATGGAAACAATATTTGGTGTATAATCACCCCAATCGAGGAATTAAATTTTGGAGTCGGTGGCATTCCCATCAATTTGAATATTGTCCATAATTTAACAAGCAAACAATGAATTATATAATAAAAACTATATAACCAGTTGTTTAACTGCGATGATTTTATTACTTGTGACAGTTCCGCAGCCTCAGTAAAATCAGCTGGCCGTCTGTATCTGGAAGGAAAAGAACATATTGCCCGGGATGGCGACACGATTGCCTTCCGCATCAATATCTAATACCAATTCTAACTCATTTCAAACTCGTTTGATTATATGCGCAAACGGATGCGGCACCCGTGAGGTCGAACCATTCAGGCGAGCCATCAGGAACGCCGCTGAAGAAGCAAGCGGATTCACAGGCACGTACGAAAGAGGATCTACCTTCATCAGATGAAACATGGCCTCAACGGTGGCGCATAGATTATTGCATTCGCTGCTTAAATATACCTTATTGCGTCCCAACCGTTTGATGAGTTTTTCGGATACTTCTTCGATAGCGCAATGTCCGGCAATAAGAACTCTGCCGTTTATTTTATCTATTACGGAAGGATCGTGACCTTTTCCTAAAACCAACGTCCAGCCGCCCTTGCCGGCATTGTCCATATACATCGTTTGCATTACGCAAAGCGGATTATTCAGGCAACCTTCCCGGCACACAAGTTTGTTTCCTTTAATTACTGCCACGTCAGGCGGAAATTCCGGATAGAGGTCCCAGGGGTAGTGACCATCTGTCGGCATGTCACCGATAAGGTCAATTTTTTCAAGGCTGGCGATGTCACCCGAAAGTTCAATATCCTGCGGCCCCTTCACGCCATCTGAGAAGCCGCGTTCAATAGCAATTTTGAGATGGGGGACATCGTCAACATTCAGTCCAAAAACGCGGGCACCGGCAATATCGGCGGCGACCACATTTTCACTGGCAATAAGCACACGGAAAGGACGTACCTGTTTATCGGCAAGCGCAGTTGCAAAATAATGACCGTAAATCGTTCCTTCAACGCCTTCAATCAGGGTTACATCAGGTCTGATGTAACCGAGCACATCGACAAGCTTGTGCGGCAAATTATAGTTATGGTCAAAACCCCGGGATTTCTGCATCGGGAAGCCCCACTGGTTTTTAACGCCAAGAGTCACAACTCCCATGGAATGGGTTTTAAGTTTTGGTACATTTATATACAAATAACGGTTCCGCTCTTCTATCAGCCGCATAACAGTCTCGGGCATTTCGAAAGATGTCAAATCATAGCCATCGGGGTCTTTGATTCCGACAGGCCCGCGACCGGTAAAGGGTAGAGGCCGGCTTTTCTCTTCATCGAGATATATCGGTTTTGCACCTGTTTCACGGCATAGCCTAGCATATCCTGTGGCGCTATATACCAACCTTGTATAGTTTGCCTGTGTCGAGTTTTCGAAAAGATATATTTTCTTCGCCCCGGCTTTTTTCCAATACAAAATTATTTCCCGAAGAACCTCAATTCTGGTGTGACTGTATGCTTTTGCATCAACCGCATTGGGTTTTATAAAAACTTCACCACTCGATTTCAGCAACGATGCCCCACCCAATTCATCAAAGATGGCGGTGACAGCCTTGCCGATATCACTCACAAGGGCATTGTTCAGAGGCAGGTAATTTGTAAAACTTTCATTCTGATGGCTGGAGAGTAGCTTTTTAAAGATAACCTTTGTTTTCATTTCTTTTCTTTCTGATTTTTATTCACAAAGTGTATTTTAAAGAATAAGTATCTACGTGAATGTTGTTGCACCTATTATTTTTCACAGTATTAAATATATGAAGGACAGCTTTCACTTGTCAAGGATATTTCTTGCTGCGGTAAGTTAAGTTATATGATCGTATTTGAACAAACCGATTTTGAAAAGCAAACTAGGTTATCAACTTCAAAAACGATCTATTATGAAAAAAATATTATTAATAATCGTTAATATAGTTATCCAGAATGCCTTCTGGAGACTTCTTTTCGCTCCTGTATATCGAATTTCCAAAAAGCTTGGTATGCAACGATTAACAATGCCTTCCTCTTCTAAGGAAGCAACCTGTTATCCTTGTTCAGTATGTTTCCTTTCAATCCGTAAGAAATGCGCGGGAGGATATTTCCCTTTTTTAAAAAAATGAATAGTGCTATTATAATAGGAAGTTGAACGTCATGAACATCGTTAATCAAAACAGGTGGCATAAGATGAATGATCCATCCAAAGAATATCAAAAACTGATCGAAGAGAATGCCTTATTAAAGCAGAGAATCCAGAAACTGGAAAAATCAGTAGAGAGCGGGAAGACGGGAAAGCTCACAGAACAATCTGATAGAAAATTTGAGGCCATATTCCAATGCAGTCCTGACGTTATTACGATTACCGACTTGACTAGCGGTTTGCTGCTGGATGTAAATGACTCTTTTCTGAAATTAGGAGGATACTCACGCGAAGAGGTCATTGGTTCATCAACGAAAGAATTGAATATATGGGACAATATGGAGGAGAAGGACCGGATTTTCGATCGGATCAAAACCGGTGCCGCTGTTGACAAGGTAGAATTAACATTCAGGACAAAAAATGGCGAATCCAGACAAATGCTTTTCTCTGCCCGTCGGATTGAGGTAGATGGCAGGCAACTTCTCATTGCCGACACACATGACATCACCGATCGCAAGAAGGCGGAGGAGGAACTTATCCGGGTATACCGCGCGTTGCGTATACTCAGTGACACAAATCATGCGCTGATTCACATCATGGATGAAGCGAAGTTGTTGAAGGAAGTCTGTCGGATTATTGTCGATGTCGGCGGTTATCGCATGGCGATGGTCGGTATTGCAGAGCACAATGAAGCAAAGACTATACTCCCGGTAGCCCATGCAGGTTTCGAGTCGGGTTACATCAAATCTATCAATGCTACGTGGACCGATAACGAACATGGTCGTGGTCCGGGCGCCACCGCAATCCGCACGGGAATGCCATACATTGCACACAATATTCAGCAGGACCCGGCTTTTGCTCTGTGGTGCGAGGAAGCTATTGAGCGCGGCTATAAATCCAACATTGCTTTACCGCTCATCAGTGCAGGCCAGACTTTTGGAGGACTGTCAATCTATTCCGCAGATACGGATTCATTCGATTCCAGGGAAGTTGAAATTCTGAAAGAACTGGCGAACGATCTGGCCTTTGGTATCGCCTCGCTGCGTATGCGAATCAAGAGTGATCAGGCAGAGGTTGCATTGAGGGAAAGCGAAGAACGATACCGTCTCATTGCTGAAAACACGGCAGATACAATCGCCGTATTTGACCTAAACCTCAATCCTACATATATTAGCCCTTCAGCAATAAATCTGCGTGGTTACACCGTTCGGGAAGCGATGAAACAGACGTGGAATCAAATGCTAACCCCCGATTCTCTGGAACGTGCAACCAAGATGTTTGCCGATCAAATGGCTTTGGAGTCAAGCGGAACCGCCGATCCGGCGAGAACTGCTTTGATTGAGCTTGAGGAGTATTGTAAAGATGGTTCTACTATTTGGGTGGAGCTTTCGGTATCATTTTTAAGGGATAACAATTTCAAACCGATCGGAATTTTGACGGTAACAAGAAACATAACCGCGCGCAAGCGCGCAGAGATGGAACTTCAAAAGACCCTTGAAATTCTCAGGAAAGCGTTTGGTGTGACCATCCAGGTGATGGTATCGGCGATTGAGGTTAGAGATCCCTACACAGCCGGTCATCAGAAGAGAGTTGCAGACCTTGCCAGGTCTATCGCCACGGAAATGGGATTAAACAAGGATAAAATAGAAGGAATCCGGTTGGCAGGTTCGATCCATGACATCGGGAAACTGGCGATTCCCGCGGAGATACTGGCCAAGCCCACAAAATTGACAGACCTTGAATTTTCTTTAATCAAAGAACACTCTCAAAGCGGATATGAGATGTTGAAAAATGTGGAATCTCCCTGGCCCCTGGCACAAATTGTTTATCAACACCATGAACGGATGAATGGATCCGGTTATCCGAGAAAACTGAAAGGGGAAGAAATTATAATAGAAGCCCGCATCATGGCCGTGGCTGATGTTGTTGAAGCCATGGCTTCTCATCGTCCATATCGTCCGGGTTTAGGTCTTGAGACCGCCCTTGAAGAGATAGAGAAAAATAAAGGGATATTTTATGATAATGATGTCGTCGATGCCTGCTTGAGATTATTCCGGGAGAAAGGCTATCAGCTTACATGAAATGGAGAAATCCATCCCATAGAAAATACATGATTACAAAAGGTAATCCGTAATTCTAGCGATTGCCTAACACTATGGATTGGTGACTTCAACGAGTAACGATGCCTTCCTGAAAGCAGGCGTCACCATTAAACCAGGATAAGGAGCAAAAATCATGGGAGAGTATAGTAAATATATAGCCCCTGAGCGTAGGGCAGTTCCTACACCGTACAGCATTGTTGATAAAAAAGGCAACGCTGTGTTTGGCACATTCGAACAAGAATTCAAATCGATGGACTTCCTGAAGATCAATAGACCGACAAGCGCACCTCAGTTCATGAACCGTCTCAAGCTTACATTGTGGCAGGCCACCGAGGTTAACCTCAAGGACGGACTGCTGCTTGCGGTTGTCTGCGATATGGGTATTTTCGGAAAAACGATGAACGTCTTTTATGACAAGCGAACCAGGAAGGTGTACACATGGGACACCAATCTCAAGAGCAAGGATACAAAAATTGCCCCTACACTCTTAAATGGTGACGTTTCAGAAGGTAAGACACCGGTAAGCCATGTCAAATATGTTAACTCACTCGACAAGAACAAACTGTATCTAAGCGGCTATCATAAAGGCAAATGCTTTATTGACAGCAAAGAATACGACGAAAAACCGACGATTGAATACAATTTCGAACTGACACGCATTTCCAAGCCGTGCTGCGTTTCAATCCCGTTCCCGGGCAGCCCTAAGAACAACAGGCCGCTTTATAGCCAGAAGGACCTTTATAAGGTATCCGGTAAGCTCGTATTCAACGGAGAGGCGTTTGAGGTTGACGAGAATGCCGGTGCGATTATGGATGACCACAGAGGTTACTATCCGAGAAAGGCCCATTATGACTGGGTATCCACAATGGGCAAACTGAACATAGACGGTGAAATGAAGTGGTTCGGTTTCAATCTTACCCTTAACCAGTCCCTGGATCAGGAGAAGTACAACGAGAATATCATCTGGTTTGAAAACGAGACCAGTATTCTTCCTCCGGTAACGTTTTCACGGAATCCGGAAACAAAGGATTATCTCGCGAACCGTGGCAAGTGTGAATGGATCATCAAGGATGAGCATGATATGGTGAACCTGAAGTTCAAAGTATACAATCTCAATGCAATGCTGATGCATGCAGTTCTTGTAAACATCGACTACTACATCGCATTTGGTGAACTCGAAGGTTATCTTAGAGACGAGGACGGCAAGAAGTATATTTTGGAAGGAGTAACCGGCATCGGTGAAGACAAGACGCTGCTTCTTTAATTTACATGTATGTGTGCACCAATGTGAAATGCGAAGCTGATAAATTATTGTGCAAATGGGATTGTCCGGAAACAATCGGTTTAGAACAAGTTTGAGTGCAGAAATGCAATTAGCAATATGATTTATGAAAGAATTTCCAGACACGAAATGATGTATAGGTAAAACCGAAGAGACTGCCGTTTTTCAAGGTGGAAAAGGAATTAAAGGAGATGGTGGATGGCTAGCAGAAAAGGTCTTTGTATTTGTATAGTAAGCTGAAATTGTTGAAATCAAAATTCGGTGATGAATCGAATATTACCAATGATTAATCAGTGAAAGCAGAAATAAGAAAAGGCAGGGCTGAAGCGACTCTGCCTGCATGTGAAAGGCACCATGCTTAGAGCATGATGTATGAAAAGATTAATTCATCTTTCTCCGAATGCCCAACACACCCATTAATTCGAGACCAAGCAGCAATGGTGGCGGTGGATACAGGATCAATGAACCCTTCTTTCAAATCCTTTGTTGACGCTATCCTTACTTCTGACGGGATCAACCCCAATGGTCACCCATTTTTTCTCTGACTCACGATAAAACTGAATAATCTTATTGGCGGCAATCAACTTGCCAAGAAACCTGCGTGGAGTAATACCATAATTTTCTCTGGAGTATCTTACGTTGATATACGGACTGGCCATGTAAATACCTCACGATAGATTATATTTTGAGTCAACATTGTATATATTAGAAAGCAACGGCAATGCCATTTCTGAACCTGCCTTCTGAAATTAAACTGATTATGTGTTTTGTTACTTCTTAATCTTTCTTCTGGCCCATGCCAATCCCATCAGCCCGAAGCCGACAAGCAGTATCGTGGCGGGTTCGGGAACGGCAGCCGCAACGGCAGTTCCATACATGTGAAGGAATACCTGTGGCCCCTCTGGTCCATTACTATCGTTGCTTGCGATATATAAGTACGAGCTATGATCGCCACTAATTGTAGGTGTGAAAATAGTGTCTATCAGGATATGTGCACCAATAGGCACCTCTTGAGGTGGCGGCGGAGTGTTCCCCCATATATCGTCATCCCATATCTCGTCAGTGGGATCGAAAGAGAAAGCCCCCAAGGCATATTCGCCCTCGACAGGGGTTATGTAGTTGCTGTTGTCTGGCGTTTCACTCAAAGCGACTATATATATCCAAAATGGACTTGGGCCAATGTTATAGAGGTGCAATGTCATCGTCTTGGATTCACCCACAACTACATTTCCATAATCATAGCTCGGTTGTTCCTGCCAAAGACTCCCCTCAACAGGGGTCCACACCAAATCAGGGTTGTAAGTCTGAAGATCAAGAAAATAATTCTCCGCGTGAACTAGACCAGTAGTACTGAAAGCAATACCACAGAACAGAACCCCTATGATGACAAGAAACCTTACGTTCCGAATCCCTTTTGCGCTTTGGTTCATTGTCTTCACCTCCACTTGTTTACAAGATTTTACTCCATAGTTATTTCTTAAATTTTCTCCTTACCCCTGCCAATCCAAGTAATCCAAAACCGAAAAGCAGCATAGTGACTGGTTCGGGGATGGACGCTGTGTCCACGTAGGTACGAAAGCCAAGATCGCCACCGAGTGGTCCTATGGTTTGCGTGAAGGTTGGTCCATACGCGGCACCGCCGGCGTAGTGCGGCAGCACAAATCCGCCACTGTCGTCGTACTCGCCACGCCAAGTTGCTTGACCTGATCCTTGGACTACAAGCGCATAAACATCGCCCGGGCTCACCTTCAATCCTGAGGCACTCAGGTCTCCACCGTAGAACATTGGATTCTCATCAAGGCCGGAAATGTTGATGGTAGCCTCAGCCAGGGAAGCTGATCCCAAATCCGGAACGCCACTGATTGTCCGGTAGACTTTAAACGTGAGTGTTCCGCCCGAACCTGGTGTCGAAAGATACACTTCAAAGCCTGACAGCAGTCCGCTGAGGCCAACCGTAAAAGTCTGTGCCCGGACTAAATCATAATCCAATTCAGCGTGCATGAATGCATAGCCAGGCTCAGGCGTATATTGCTGATCGAGAATCGGGGCAGACTGAACGATTTGGGGAGTTCCAAAACATATGCTGAGCGAGAATAAACTCAACATAAAAACCATAAACCGTTTTCTCATGATTCTTTCCTCCTGATTTTTATAAATTTACTAATTTTATTAAATGCTTAATGCAGCCCATCATTGTAACAACATGTAATCAAATCTGTGCCGAAAATAATTAGGAAGAAACCGTTTGCATTGATAGTAGGAGATTCTAAGAACGTGCAGGGGAAGTGGAAGTAGTTGAATAAATAATGTTCTTCAGAAAAATGATGCAGTTTTTATGCAAAATTATAATCTATTGATATAGTTGAACATTACGAAAAGGTCATTGATGGATAAACTGAAATTGCAAAGATCCCCGACAGTTTAAAATAATCAAAAATGATGTATTTTTTATGTTATTGCATAATTACAATTAGTTACAGATAAATCGCCTAAAATCGATTTTGAAAAGGATTCCGACAATGCTTTCCAATTAGTAATAGTGATAGATAATAGTATATTGATTCTAACGCCTCGTAAGTGAATACGATTCCTGAGACAAGAATTCATTGGACATGATCTGTAAAGTCAAGCATCGGTCAGGGCATGCAAAGCAATGGGAATCTCAAGATGCTTTGAAATCATGATCACATTCCGGCAGCGCCGCTTAACTGTCCGCAGGCGGCGAGAATGTCGCTGCCTTTACTTTTGCGCAGCATGGCGGTGAAGTGCCTGTCCAGCAGAACCTGTTGAAAAGCGGACACGTCTTTTGCGGATGGAGCCTTGAAATCTGATCCGGGAAATTCATTAAAGACAATCAGGTTCAATTTACATCGTTGATCTTTTAATAGTCTTGCCAGTTTTTCCGCATCCGCCCTCGTGGAATTTACACCGTCAATCAGAATATATTCATAGGTGAGCATCCGTCGCCCCGGCATCGGGTATTTTTTGCAGGCATCCAGCAGTGTGGCAAGCGGATACTTTTTGTTAACCGGCATCAGCCGGCTTCGTGTTTCGTCATCGTGCGCGTTTAACGAGACAGCCAGGTTGATGCAGATGTCTTTCCCCAGTTGCACGATTTGCGGGGCGAGGCCGCAGGTGGAAACCGTGATGCGGCGGTTGGACATCCCGCCTCCGAAATCAGAGGTGAGAATCTGAATCGATCTGATGGTGTTTTCATAATTGGCCAGTGGTTCGCCCATACCCATCATGACAATATTATTGATGTGCGGTCCTTCGGAGGTTTCATACCTGAGGGTAGTGAGTTGCCCGACAATTTCTCCTGGTGTCAGATTACGCTTGAAGCCCTGGCGTGCCGTCAGGCAGAATTCGCAGCCCATCGCGCATCCGGCCTGCGTGGATATGCAGATGGTCCAGTGGCTTTTCCCCGGGATGAGAACGCTTTCGATGAAGAGGCCGTCTTCCAGTTTGAGAAGAGCTTTTTGTGTGCCGTCACTTGATTTCTGGATTTTGACAATTTCGGGCCGGGAAATTCGGGAGATGGCGGAGAGCTTTTCGCGAAAATTCTTCGACAGGGTCGTCATGGCATCGAACGACATTACACCCGACTGATGCAGCCACTTCATGATCTGGCGGGCGCGGAATTTTTCCTTACCCAGCGAGGCGATGAAAGACTCCATCTCTTCCAGGGTAAAGTCCAGCAGATTGGGCAAATGTGTTGTATTTAAATGAATGCTTTGTTTTCCAGGTGCAATCATCACATTTTTTTCTTCAGGGTATCCGCGATGGCGTTGATGAAACCTTCCGTGTTGACTTTCCGGTTGGTTGGTCTCTTTTCAGCCAGCAAAAGCAGGTCGCCGGTCATGATTCCGCTTTCCACGGTTTCGATCGCCGCTTTTTCCAGATGATCGGCAAACGCGACAACATCCGGTGTGCCGTCCAGTTCGCCGCGTTTGCGCAGTCCCCCGGTCCAGGCGAAGATCAGCGCCATTGAATTGGATGAAGTCTCCTCACCTTTCAGGTGCTTGTAGTAATGCTTCTGAACCGTGCCGTGTGCTGCCTCGTATTCAAACCAGCCATGAGGGGATACCAGGACAGACGTCATCATGGCCAGCGATCCGCTTGCGGAAGCGATCATGTCTGACATCACATCGCCATCATAGTTTTTCAGCGCCCATAAAATGCCGCCCTCTGTTTTCATGATCCTTGCGACTGCGTCGTCGATCAGCGTGAAAAAATATTCAATGCCGGTCCTGGAAAATTTCTCTTTCCAGTTGGCCTCAAATTCGCGGTCAAAGATATCACGGAATCCGGCATCGTATATCTTGGAAATGGTGTCTTTGGTTGAAAACCAGACATCGATTTTTTCGTCAAGCGCATATGTGAAGCAAGCCTTTGCGAAACTCAGGATGGATTGCTCCAAGTTGTGGTTAATCTGGACGATACCTGCCGAAGGGAAATCTTTGACCAGGGTGGTTTGTGGACGGCCTCTGTCTGCCGGCGTGAAAACCACTTCCAGCTTTCCGGCCTGTGGAATATCCAGCTCAAAATTATTGTAAACGTCACCGTAGGCATGGCGTCCGATGGTGATCGGTTTTTTCCAGGAGGAAACGCCGGGTTTGATGTTATTCACGAGAATGGGTTTTCTGAAAACGGTTCCATCCAGCATGGCACGGATTGTTCCGTTGGGGCTTTTCCAGGCTTTTTTCAGATGGTATTCTTTTACGCGGTCTTCATTGGGCGTGATGGTCGCGCATTTAATTCCAACTCCGTATTTCATAATGGCGCGGGCTGCATCAACGGTGACCTGATCATCCGTATCATCCCGGTGTTTGACGTGAAGATCGTAATAATCGATGTCCATGTCCAGGTAGGGAAAAAGCAGCTTGTCCTTGACCATCTGCCACATGATGCGGGTCATTTCGTCTCCGTCCATTTCGACGAGAGTTGTTTTTACTTTAATTTTGTTTGTCATGTACTCCCCTTGCTCCATTATTATTTATTGACTGCTGCGGACGTTGAGCGCGCCTCCGGCCAGGATCATCTGTTTTTGGCGCGGTGATAAGTTGTATGTGACAGGGAAGGAACTCCCCTTTGTTTTATTTTGCACGATCAACTGCCGGCCTTCCGTGATGGTTGCCTTCAATCCCGGGATTTCCAGTTCATCCCCCTGGTCGATGGCATCATAATCACTGTCCTTGAGGAAGCTCAGAGGCAGGATGCCGAAGTTGATCAGGTTGGCGGCGTGGATCCTTTCCAGTGATTTGGCGATAACCGCGCGGACACCCAAATACATGGGGCAAATGGCCGCATGCTCCCGCGATGATCCCTGTCCGTATGAAAGACCCGCCACAATGATGTTGTGGATTCCTTTTTCTTTCAGTGCCAGGGCGCGGTTGGCAAAGGATGTATCCACGTTTTCAAACACAAACTCCGAATATCTGGGGATGTTTGAACGATATTTCATCCGCGCTCCCGCCGGAATGATATGATCGGTTGTGATTTTATCGCCGACTTTGATCGTGACCTGCCCGGACAGAATGTCGGGCAACGGTGTATTGGAAGGAGGATCGCCGATATTCGGTCCCCTGCAGATTTCGATGCTGCTGTCCGCATGGTCCGGCCAAATGATCATACTGTCGTCAATGACCGGGTTCTTGGGCATTTGGACCTGCGGGTAGTCCATATCTAAATCACGTGGATCGGTAAAACGGCCGGTGATGACAGCCACTGCAGCTGTTTCCGGACTCACCAGATAAACATCGGCATCCATGGTTCCCGATCGTCCCAGAAAATTACGGTTTGATGTTCGAAGCGACACGGCTCCGGATCTTGGGCTCTGGCTGTTGCCGATGCAGAAGCCGCACGCGTTTTCCATGAGCCTGGCACCTGACGCAATCAAATCGTCCAGATAGCCGTCGCGCGCGAGATTATCCAGTACCTGGCGCGACCCCGGCGCCAGAATAAAACTAACATCCGGGTGAACTGTACGTCCCTTGAGAATTTTGGCAACCGTGACCAGATCCTTGTAGGAAGAATTAGTGCAGCTGCCCAGACAAACCTGGCTTACAGGAATACCTTTCATGCTGTGCACGGTGCCGATATTATCCGGGCTGTGCGGTTTGGCGGTCAGAGGCTCCAGCTGTGAAAGATCAATATCTATGATCCTGGCGTATGCCGCATCATCATCTGCTTTTAATTCGGTATAGTCCTGTTCCCGCCGCTGTGAGCTCAGAAACAGTCTGGTCAGTTCATCACTCGGAAAAACGGAGGTTGTTACCCCACACTCTGCTCCCATATTGGTGATGGTGGCGCGCTCTGGAACGCTCAAGGAGGCAATTCCATCTCCGCCATACTCAAAAATGGTTCCAACGTTGCCTTTTGTTGTGAAAATTTCCAGCACCTTGAGAATCACATCTTTGGCGGAGACCCAAGGGGGCAGTTGACCATGCAGGTTGATTCTGACAACAGAGGGGCAGGCCAGATAAAACGGCTCGCCGGCCATTGCCTGTGCCACATCGAGACCACCCGCGCCGATGGCGATCATTCCCAGCGCTCCGCAGGTGGGTGTGTGGCTGTCGGATCCAATCAGCGTTTTTCCAGGCTTCCCAAAACGTTCCAGGTGCACCTGATGGCAGATACCGTTACCGGCACGGGAAAGAACCACGCCGAATTTCAGCGCCACACTTTGCAGATAACAATGGTCATCGGCGTTTTCGAAACCGATTTGAATGGTGTTGTGATCAATGTAGCTTACAGACAGCTCTGTTATGACTTTTTCCACATTCATGGCTTCAAATTGCAGATAAGCCATCGTGCCGGTGGCATCCTGCGTCAGGGTCTGATCGATACGAATACCGATTTCCTCCCCCGGCGTCAGATTTCCCGAAACCAGATGACCGGCAAGAATTTTTTCAACAATATTTATTCCCATCCACCAATACCTGTTTAAGTCTGTATAATCTTACAGCTCCGTCATTTACCGTTGAATTTCTGAAGGAGCTCAAGACAGGTGATGCAGTTGCGCTATTTATGCTTCCACGAAAACCGCTATATTTGTTTCCCGTTAAAGTGGTTTTCATATAATAAACTCAAGGGATAATCAACCGGCAAAACAAAATAAAAAAGGGGGCTGAAAGCCCCCAAATTTCATAACACTTTTCTGAAGCCACGCTATGGGATCATGTTCCGCTTTTTTTCGTAAAATCCTTGACGCGCACGGCCCGCTGAAACCGCTGTTGAAAATAGGGCTTTTCCAGACTGTCGATACGCACGGATCTTGCCCTGTAGGATGCATGAACAAATTCATTGTTTCCGATGTAGATGCCTACATGGCCGATCGGTCTTTTGGTACGGAAAAAAACCAGGTCTCCCGCTTCCAGTTTGTCACGATCAACGCGAACGCCAACCATGGCCTGTTCTCGCGCTGTCCGCGGCAGCTTGATATTGAAGAATTCATACATTTTCCTTACAAAGGCGGAGCAGTCGATTCCCTGAACTGTTACACCACCCATACGATAGGGCGCGCCCAAAAATCCGGTTGCGACTTTCACAAACAGTTTTCTTTCATCCGCACTGCCCCACTTGCCCAGAAACTCATTTCTGGTTTCTGCTTCGTAATCAAAGTTGTCTGATGATTCTGCAGTAAGGAAGTCATCTCCTTCCTCATCGAGAAGAATGTCGTTTTCATCTGCATGCGGTGGGGCGGATGCGGGAGCGGCTGCAGCAGGCGCAGAGATCTTTGGTTTTGATAGAATGAGGCTGCTTCCCGCGCGCAGTTTTTTGGATTTAATGTTATTGAGAGTGGCAAGTTGTTGTTCGGGAATGCCTGTCTTTTTGGAAATGCTTGAAAGCGTATCGCCTTTTCTTACTTTGTAATGGGATGCCGAGGTGGATTTGGATTTTACAGAAACGTGAGAGGCAGAATTTTTTTTCTTCAGCGACAATACCTGACCGGGCTTAAGCTTATGTCCGGAAAGATTATTAACTTTTTTTATGGTTTGAACACTGACGCCGATTTTTTTTGAAATTTCAATAAGAGTGTCGCCTTTTTTGACCGTGTACTGTGTTGCGTGAGCGACGGGTTGATAGCAACACATAAAGAGAACAAACAAACCCGAAAGAACCAATATCCGCCGTTTCCTCATGAAGTACCTCCTTTTTTGCGGGGGGGACCCATTTTGTTAACGGTGCACAGATTGCGGCGCGAAGCTGCCAAGTTTAGGTATATCAAAGATATTTACTGCACACAGAAAACGAAGGTCTATCTTTTACATAGCTTTTTACAAACTTCGTACAGGTTGCATACTAAAAAATAAATTGTATGTCAAATTTATTTTGCATTCTTTTTTAATGAGGTATAGGAGTTTTCAACTTATTTAAAGAGGGAAAATCGATGAAGCGCTTGTGGAAAAAAATAATTTTATGGGGTCTGCTTGGAGTTGTTCTTTTTTTTGTCATTGATATCGGCAGATATTTTGTTTATCCGAAGGTGGCGGATCTCAAAACAAATCGCCCCGGGAAAACCGCGTTTATGGAATATCGTGAAGACAGCTGGCGGTCACAGGGAATGGAAAAACAAATCTCTTCAGAGTGGGTGCCCATTTCACAGGTCTCTCCCTACGTATTGAAAGCCGTGATTATTGCGGAAGATGACAAATTCTGGTCGCATGAGGGTTTTGATTTTGAAGCAATGCAGAAGGCACTGGAAAAGGACATTGAAAACAAAAAGTTTAAGGCGGGTGGCAGCACCATATCGCAGCAACTTGCAAAAAATTTGTATTTAACGCCGGCGAAAAATCCGATTCGCAAAGTCAAAGAAGCCATATTAACCTGGCGTATCGAACAGAACCTGAAGAAAAGAAGAATTTTTGAACTGTATCTAAATGTCGCCGAATGGGGCGATGGCCTATTTGGAATAGAGGCTGCGGCCCGGAAATATTACCGCAAAAAAGCACGGGATCTGAACGCGCGTGAGGCTGCCGTTCTGGCCGCTGCTTTACCCAATCCGCGGCAATATCAACCCAAAGGCGGTTCACGATATGCGGCAAGGCGTGCGGAACGAATTTACCAGATCATGCTGCGTCGGGGCATTATCATCAGGGAGTACGATGAAGTGGTTCGGCAAAAAGACGAGGATGTAAAAGATGAAACAAAAGAGGAGGTAATGGCAGAAACAAAAGAAGAAGAAATTATTGACGCTTCAGGAGTGGAAAATGAAGCCCCTGATGTTCAGGCAAGCGGAGAAAATGAACCCGTCAAGGAAATACAGGATACAGTGGGACTGCAGGAAGATAAAAAAAATGAATCAAATGAAAATGTTCAGAAGGATTGACCGGCCAGAAAACGATTCCAAATGAAACGCGAAAATGAAAGAGGTGTATCTTTCACAGGAGAATTATAATTGAATTGATAAGAACTTCCTTTTTTGTGAATTTAAAATTTAAAAGTTTACACCTGAAAAGGATATAATCCTTGCTTAAAAAAGGGGGATGATAAGTTGATTCGGTTACACAAGCGGTTTACAGATGACCAAATTGCAGAGTTCATTCATAAATATTTAAGGAAAGAGGTAGAACGAAAGCACCTTCAACCGATCCTTGGAATCAACAAGATCCGGTTAGAAGAAACATCCTTAGAAAAGAAACTGATCAAAGATAAGGAAGTCCCGATTCGCCCCTACGATTACAGTTACATTAAAGATCTACTGGAAAGAGACCATAAGTAAAAGGTATCCTTGCCGACGATTATTGACAGAGCAAAGAAGAAAGGCGACAGAACTAATATTGCCTCCGGGGATTAATAGTTTATGAGCACAGTCCTATTACTGAATCAGCCGACTACCGGACATTTGAATGTCATGTTGACAATGGCCCTGCAGATGAGGGACGAAGGCCACAAGGTCCGTTTCCTTATTCCCGGAAAAAAAGTGAAACTTGATCCACCATTTCAAGTCCTGAAGGATGCCATGAGCCTTCCCAAGACAATAGCGCGCCATGGGATACCCGTTGATGTTATCCTTCCTCCCATTACGGCATTGATCAAAGGTATCCGGGTACCTTACACCTCCGGCTACAAGGAATTTTCTCTGGTGGTAGGCTTGGCTTCAATAGGAACTGCATACTATGTCAAGAGTATCTTAAAATACCTTGAGTCCATAAAACCCGATGTTCTGGTTTCTGACTTTGCGTTCTTCCCCGCACACTTTGCCGCCGAATTGATGGATATTCCCTGTGCAGTCATCTACCACAGTGGTCTGCCTTTCAAAGGAAGCCTGATTCCGCCGTTTGCCAGCGGGCTACCCATCGGAGCTGTTCCGGATGAATTGTACCGGCAGCACGAACAGCGAGAGCGGGCCGTCTTGAGACGATTAGATGAAAAGCTTAATCGTGCACGGCAAAAATTCGGATTACCCCCGAATCCTCCTGATATTCTGCGAAGGCCATATTCAAAATGGTTGAACCTGGTCGTCAGTTCACAGGCAATTGAGGCGCCACGCGACAATCTGACCGCCAACACTCTGTACATCGGGCCCTGTTTTACCAAGCGGAAGAACCTGCCGGACATTTGCTTCCCATTCGGGAATTTGAAAAGTGACCGTTTCAAGGTGTACGTTTCTCTTGGAACGGTATTCAATAATAAACCCGAGGTATTCAGGAAGATCATGCATGCCCTTGATCATCCTGATTATCAGGTTGTTATCAGTGCGGGCGGGGCATACAGAAAGCTCATCAAACGTCAAATACCAAATAATGTCATGCTGTATCCATCAGTTCCTCAAATTGACCTGCTCCCCAACGTTGACCTCGTCATCGGGCATGGAGGGAACAATAGCACAAACGAAACCCTGGCAACCGGCAAACCCCTGATCATTATGCCCATTGGGGGAGAGCAGACGGATAATGCCAGCCGGGTTGAATATCTGGGGGTCGGACTACGGTTGAATATCATGGATTTCAATGCTCAAGAACTGAGGCAGAAGGTCGAACAGATTAAAAACAACCCCGGGTTTCAACAAAGGGCATCACTTCTGAAAGAGGCTATTGCACAAACTGATGGGTGTTCAACATCGTCGGGCTGCATTCAATGGCTCGCGTACCACAGACGCCCACTGAACCGCCCTGAGGGCTTTCCAATAACAATAACCAGAGAGAATTTTCATGACCTCATGTCAGGCGTGCCCGGTCAAAGAAGATAAAGGGGACAAATGATGAGTCTAAGGGAAAATATTCATCTTAACCTCTGGAATATCAGGAACCATGATCCATCGGTAAAAAACATGAGCAAGTCCACTTTATGAATATCAATGCAAAGATTGCGGAGAGTGTTTTGAACAGCTTGTTTCGATCTCTGAAGCCTCTCAAAAGCAAATCTGTCCCTCTTGCGGCGGGGAAAATACGGGAAAACAACTCTCTGTGTTTGCCTCTAAATCTTCGTCGTGTTCAGGGGCCGGAACTTCAGGCGGGGGCGGATTCACGTGAGGGACAAGTGGTTGCTGACCACGGTCGCGGTCTTTGATTATTATTTCAGGTCCTCAAGCCCGATAATGCTGCCCGCTCCAAGGCGGATGAACCTCTTCGCGTATTTGCGGGCGAAAAGTTTTCTTGCCCTCTCGCCACTACAATGTGAAGCGGCTGCATAACGGACACCCAGGGATTGAAATCTTTTGATGATACTTAAAATCTCTTCATTCCCGTCATTGAGAAGATGAAACCCTCCCATCACCAGAGCAAGGTCGTTTTCTGGGAGGATCTTTTGGGCGATTTCAACGATCCGGACAATGCCAGGATGCGCACAACCGGTGATGACCACCGTACCTGCATCCGTTTTCAGCAGCGCCGCCTGTTCCTTCACCGGACCGTCGAGTTCTCCTGTTGTGAAAAGGCCTGGGAAAATTTCACACACGCCTTCCGATTCAATTAACTTGGCACCATAACGTTTCATATCGGATTTGAAATGCATGGAAAACGATTTTGGCACCGAAATCTGAAGATTACGATTGGCGTCGAGAATATAGTAGATACCGCCCGTGTGGTCCCAGTGCTGATGTGAAATGATCAGTAAATCAATTGACGCTGGATCAATCCCCAGCCTGGCCATGTTTTTTGACAACACGATCCCATCGCTGCCCGTGTCGAAAAGAACGTTTTTGCCGCCATGCCGGATCAGGCAGGAAAAACCCCAGCATACGTCCAGATCATCGCGGGTTTTATAATTGTCGCAAACGATCGTCACAATATGATGGTTTAATGCCGCAAAGGATTGGTTTTTCATTGCCTCATTTTTCATTTTTTCTTTCCGATGGCATAATCCCGGAGGGCCTTGTGAAACGTGTTGGCGGCCAGAAGCGTGCAGTGTTGCGAATCTTCGGGCATGCCTCCCAGATGCTCCAGGATACTGCTTTGATTGATTCTCAGACACTCCCGAACCGGTTTGCCTTTGGCCATCACCGTTGCGGCTGTCCCCGCGGCGTGAGACGTCATGCAACCGTCTGTTGTGTAACAGATATCGTCAATCTTATCGTTCCGAATTTTCAGGAACATCTCCATCGTATCGCCGCAGGGGCCTTTGATTTTGGCGTAGCCGTCGGGTTTTTCCAGGCTGCCGTAATTTCGCGGATGGTTTCCATAGTCCACAACCTTTTCGGATAGGCCACCCGTAATCTTTTCCATGAGAAGATCGATCATTTCTTTTTTGATTTGTTCGTCGTCTTTGATGGTTTTATTATCCATTTTGTTGCTCCTGTGATCCATAAATGTTCATTTTAGGGTCAGGACGGCAAAAGCCGCAGCCCTGTTGTTCTGTTTCTAAAGGATTTTCTTCCCTGCGTCGGGACCGCTTTTAACGATATACACGCCGGTAATCTTCCCAACGATGGCTGACTTGGGTTGAAGTGATTCTTTAATGCTTTGTACCCATTCAACATTCTGCCGGAAAATTTCGTCATCAGTGTGGATGGTGATATCAGCCTTGATTTGAAATCCGCCCTGATTACCCCACCAGGCCAGTGCAATTTTAGGATTCTCCTGAAGATTTTTCAAGGTCTTGTTGAAAAACTGATCTGAAATGAGCAGAGTTTCATCGTCCAGAAATTTAAACGCGCCGATGGGCACCACGTTGGGTGAGCCGTCTTTGGCTGCCGTCGAAAGGAACGCGATTTTTGTGCTCTTTAAGCTGTCTTTGATTTCGTCTGTTACTTTAATCATGATGAATACCCCCTGTCTGTTTCCCCGTATGCAAAAATGTGCGTCGTCACTGCGATTCAGAGTGTGTCGAAAAACGATGCAGATCCGCTAAGCACCATATAAACCAAAAAAACGATTCCTATGAAAATGCGGTAGTAACCGAACGTCTTGAAGCCGTGGTTTTCCACAAACCGGATGAAGAGTTTCACTGCCAGCCAGGCGGAAATAAAGGCTCCGACAAGCCCGATCGCCAGCAGCATCAGTTCTTTCGATGAAAAGGTGGCATCGGTTTTCAGCAAATCGTAGCCTGTGGCTGCGCACATGGTGGGAACAGCCAGCAGAAAAGAAAACTCCGTAGCCTGCTTTTTGTTGAGTCCGTTTGCCACGCCGCCGATGATGGTTGCCGCGGCGCGAGACACGCCGGGAATCATGGACACGCACTGCGCCAGCCCGATCAAGAAAGCATTTTTATAAGAAATTTCTTCAATTTCGGCATAACGGCTTTCACGGGTCACAACCCATTTGTCTATAACAATCAGAATTACACCGCCGATTATCAGAGCAAGCGACACCCCCAGTGGATTGAAGAGATAAGTCTTGATGGTTTTGTAAGCCAGAAAGCCCACAACGGCCGTGGGAATAAAGGCAATGAAAAGTTTGATGTAAATGGTAAGCCCCTGAATAAATCTCTTGTAGTAGAGCATCACAATGGCCAGGATTGCCCCGATCTGGATGCCGATTTCAAAGGTTTTTACAAAAGCATGTTCGTGAATTTTCATAATGTACGAGGCCAGAATCATGTGACCGGTCGACGAAACCGGTAAAAATTCGGTGATGCCTTCCACAATGGAAAGAATGATCGCCTGAAGAATATCCATAGGGTTCCCCTTGAAGTAATAAAAAAATTCATCTATTATGGATTAGAAGGAGAAACAAGCATTTTCTTGAATGAATTGAGGTGGATTATGCATAAGCAGTCAAAAGACAACATAAAAGCAGAAGAAGACAAAGCCTTTTCACGAAACCGTGAAGACGATGCCTGCCTTGAATCACTCGACGAACCGCTCCCCGCGGGGTGAAGTGCTTCACCCTGTGGGGAAACGGTCCGTTTCCCGGGGAAATGGATAAACCTGGTTCGAACCTTTTTTGTCAGATGAGGCTGATACTGCCCATTAACGCACTTGCCGATCGATTTCACCGATCAGTGTCTGGGTCTGATCAGGAAGCAGACTCGTTAAGCCCGTGTCTTTGCTGTAAATGACGGTCATCTTCTGATCGATAATCAGATAAACGCGTCTGGACAGAGGCAAAAGCCAGTGGTCTGCGCCATAGAGTTTGGCGATTTTGCCTTTTTCATCGACCAGCAGCGTCATGTTCTTCAAACCGTGTTTTGCAATGAATTTCCGGTGTGATTCGGCCGAATCGCGTGAGAGTCCCAGGATTTTTACTTTTCTTGCTTCATATTTGGCGATGTTTTGTTGAAACTCAACAAATTGGCGTATTCAGAGGCCGGTATCATCTTTGGGATAAAAGGCCAGCACAACCGCTTTGTAATCTTTGAGCGTATCACTGAGTTTCCACATTTTCCCGTCCTGATCCGGCAGTGTAAAATCCACAGCTTTTTGGACGGGTGAGGCCAAATCGGTTTTAACCTCCGCTCCCGCGCTGGCGCACAGCATCAGAAGTACAAGCGCGATAAAGATTAGTCTTGCTTGTCTCATAAATGTCTCCTTTCCGTGTTTAGAGTGGGTTAAAAGATTCCTTACGACTCAAGTTTTAATTATATTCCTGCCTTGCAACCAAGTCAAATCATACGGACAAAATGATATGTCTAGAAATAATATCCTGCCCGCAATTCAATCCGGTAATCGTTTTGCTTTTCGCCGAACTCGGAATCTCCTGAGCCTGTAATGATGCCTGCCCGAAGCCGAAGTTCCAGATTGGTGATGCCGGTGTAGAGGAATTCCGGCATAATATTGGCGCTCAAATCGTCGGTGTTGATCATGCAGGTAAGAGACGGAGTAAAATACAGGATGTTGAACGGTTCCTTCTGACTCAGGCGAACATATAAATAATTGCGCATGGCGTTTTGACGGGCATAGCCGGATTCGGCAAGATTCATGGCCCGGGAAAGCCCCGTCCAATCTCCCGTTATTTGATATGCGTCAAATCCTCGGGAAACCAGACTGTAGAAATATTTCATTTCCTCCCGATTGAATCCGGCGCTGTTGTGATAAAATTCAATGATAGCGGTCAGATCAAAGGATGTCAGATACCGCATACCGACAAGAAAGCTGTGCGCCTCCCCTTCAATAACTTCCGATGCACCGGCGGTGTTCAGAACTGTTTTCCGTGTATTTCTCACCCAGGCGTATTCGCCATGGATTTCAAAATTTGTAGTCAGGTTGCGGGAAAAGTCAAAGCCGTAACGGTCAGGACGGCTTGGGCCGGTCATGAACATCACATCAATGTCCGTGTCGTAAAAAAGAAAATACAGACGGCCCGCAATGTTGAGGTTGTTGTTTTGGCCAAAATCCGAATTGATGTGGTCATAGACGGGGAAAAGCACCGGTGTTATGGAAACAGTTTTAAGCGGTCCGTCAAAGCTGCGGATAAAATCGGTACTTGCAATGATGTATCCTTCCATCGCCTGTTCAGGATCATCCGGATCTTTGGGACGGTCGGCAAACGCCACGGGGTTCCATGCATAGCCCTTGCCCCATTTCAGCGTTTTCTTGCCGATATCGATTTTGACAGACGTGAGTGGTTTGGCGGACACGTAAGCTTCATAGAAGGTGGTTCGTTCCAGACCGTGGGTATGATCGTTATATTGAAGGTCGGTATTGAGTCTGGCGAAGACACGAAAGATATTTTTTTCGTAGCTGCCTTCCAGGCGCATCCGGCCGTTGGCCTCCAGAAGGGCACGACGATCGGGTTCATCAAAAAACCGCAATTTATACAAAGCCGCATGCGTATCCAGGCCATAGAGAACGGGACGTGCCTCGACATAGCCCCCGAAATGATAGGGTTTCTTTTCGATTTCAGAAAGATCAAACGTGTAGTTTTCTTCAGCCCCTGCAACGGACGGCATTACCGAAAGAAGCATGGCCAGAAAAAAGATGAGTCCGAAACGTTTCATCTAGCGTAGAGACTCCAGGTTCGGCATGAAAGTCAGGGTAAAGGCCTCATCCTTGAAAGTCCTTTTTTTGACTTTTGCCATGATCATGACGGACTTGTAGCCTTTATAAAGCGGGCTGTCCGTTTCGATCACGGCAGGGCGGACAATGCCGTCGCCAAAGTCTTTCACGTCTTTGAAATAGAGTGTTTTGATCAGCATGCTCGCTTCTGTCAGACATTCGATTTTCGTCGGCAGACGTTTGGTCTTATCTGCCCAGATTTTAAGCTGATCATAGGCCACACTTTTGGACTTGGCCTTAAGCTGGAGCAGGTATTGGCCGCTTTCTTCCTTCACATTCAAAACATTGTATTCCACAGCGTAATCCAGTTGCAGAATATCAGCGTTATTGAATACTCCGCCGACCACGGACTGTAAGCTGGTAATGCGGATGGGCTTACCGACATTGGGGATGTTGAGCCACATATTTTCACCTAATCGAAGTGTGCTCCGGCCTTTTTCGCTGGCCGGCGCCAGGAATACGGAGGCCACTTTATCGGTTCCTTTTTTGACCGTAAAGAGCGTGAACTCTTTCTTTTTCCCATCTGGTTCGATGTTGATGAGTTTGCGGTAGGACTCGTAGGATTCCGGTGAAAGGTTGCGGTCGATTTCCCGAAGAAGCTTCGTTCCATCCGCGGCAAAGGCCGGACAGGCCATAAATACAAGCAACAGGATGATCAGAGATTTTTCCCTTAACATGACAATCTCCTTTTGGTTAAACATGGCGCAAAGCGTCGATGGGTTCCATCCGGGAGGCCTTGATGGCCGGCTGGAGGCTTGCCAGAACGGCAACTGCGATGACGATAGCCGACACAACCAGTAAGTTGAGCGGATCAAGTGTTGCCTTGAGGAGCAGTCCTTTTTGCTGGCCAAAATTAAAGCGGATGCCAATCAGGTTGACGATGGCAATCACTGCAGCCCCTATCCCAACGCCGGTTAATGCGCCGACCACCCCCATGCAGAATCCTTCGATAATGAACATGGAACGGATTTTGTCCGGCAGCGTTCCTATCGCGGCAATTGTGCCGATTTCACGAATGCGTTCGTAAACGGCCATGATCATTACATTCATGATACTGATCAATACAATGGCAATCAGCATTATTCGAATGAATAACGTCATGACGTCAATCATCCGGGCGATGTTAAAAAAAGGCGAGAGGTCTTCCCAGGAGTGGACTTCAAACATCGGCTTTCCCTGTTGGTTGACCTCACCTGCCATTTTATTTTGCAGTTGCCGGACTGTAGAGGACAGGTGTCCGAAGTTTTTTAACCTGATGGCCACTTCACTTATTTCAGCATCAGCCATGCGAAGTACCTCAGCCGCATCTTCAATATGGACATAACCGTCACGTCCTCCGGGGCCCGTGGCGCTTTCCAGGATACCGGAAACAATAAACTGCTTGCCGTTGACGGATCCGTCAGCGTTGGTGGCCACAATCACGACCGGATCACCTGGTTTGATCTTCATGCCCTTGGCCAGAAGCGCGGGGATCAGGATTTCACCTTTGCCCAGCGTACTCTTCCCGGCAAGAATTCGGGAGGTCAAAAGCGGGACGGTTTTGAATTCCGCCTTAGGGTCGATGCCGTTTAAGCGGATATTGGTCGTTTCGGTGAAGTTGCTGAACATCCCGCCGAACTTGAGACGGGGCGAAAAGGCTTCCACCTGTGGATCCGTAATCAGCGCCTTTTTTATTTTCTGATAGGCTTTTGGTTTCATGTTCAGGTTCAGCGGCAGATTGTCGATGGAGGCCACGTAACCCTTGCGGTGGATTTGAAGATGGCCCATCATCGAATCAGTGATCTGGCCGGTGATCATGGTCTTGAAAGACCCGCTGATGGAAACGAAAACCAGAACAAAGACCACGCCGATGGTGATAAGCGATGCCGTAAGCAGTGTGCGGCGTTTATAGCGGATCAGGTTGCGGATGGCGATTTTAAAAAGACTACGCATGAGCCGTACCTCCTTTCGCGTCTCTGTCTGTAATTCTGCCGTCTTCGAGACGGAAGAGGACCTCCGCTTCTCCCACAATTTTTGTGTCGTGTGTGGAAAAGATGAAGGTAGTTCCCAGTTCATCACGCATTTTCTTCATGAGTCCGATCACTACGTAGGCTGTCTGCGAATCGAGATTGGCTGTGGGCTCATCGGCCAGGACCAGCGCCGGATTGGTTACCAGCGCGCGGGCAATGGCCACCCGCTGCTTCTGGCCACCAGAAATCTGCTGCGGGTATTTGCCTCCCTGATCAGACATTCCCACTGCAGCAAGCATCCGTGAAATTCTTTCCTCGCGTTCCCGGTGCTCGATATTCTGGACCATAATCAGGGGGTACTCAATATTTTCGTAAACGGTCAGGACGGGAATCATGTTAAAATCCTGGAAGATAAACCCCAGATGCTTCCCGCGAAAGGCGGCGCTTTCTTTTCGGCCCAACAAGGCGACATCCGTTCCCGCTACGGTAAGCCTGCCGGCAGTGGGTTTGTCCAAACAGCCGATCAGGTTCAAAAGCGTTGTTTTGCCGCTGCCTGATGGTCCGACAAAAGAAACAAACGAGGCGGTTCCGATTTCAAAATCCAGCCCCCGGAGGGCCTGTACCGTGACTTCTTCTGTACGGTAGTCCTTTGAGACGCCTGTTGCCGTGATCAGGGCCATTTGCTCACTCCCGTCATAAACTGATTGGTACGACGGGCGGCATTTTGTTGTACGCCGCCCGCCGATGGTTCGCTAATCGAGATTAATCATCAAACGCCATTTTCGTTTTCCAGACTTCCCAGACCTTGCCAACCAGATCGGGGCCGGGTTTGAGCGTGGTTTTTCCGGGTTTCCAGCCGGATGGTGTCGCTTCGGCGCCTTTGGTCTTGCGGACATGCTGAAAGGCCTGAATCTGCCGGATGCTTTCCATCACGTTACGGCCAACCGGCGGAGTGAGCACTTCAAAGCCCTGAATGATGCCGTCGGGATCAATGATAAACCGGCCTCTGGCTTCCACGCCGGCGTCTTCCAGATAAACTCCAAAGACGCTGCCCACTTTGCCGCCGCCGTCGGAAAGCATCGGGAATGGAACACCGCCCTTCACCATTTTGGACAGCTCATGGTCGTCCCACATTTTGTGGACGAAAACGCTGTCCACACTCATGGAAAGAACTTCTACTCCCAGTTTTTTAAATTCGGGATATTTCTCCGCGACCGCGGAGATTTCGGTAGCTCAGACAAAAGTGAAATCTCCGGGATAGAAGCACAACACGACCCATTTGCCCAGATAGTCAGAAAGTTTCACATTGATGAATTTCCCTTTTTGATATGCGGGTGCCGTGAAATCAGGCGCCTTATTGCCGACGGTAACCATACTTTTCACCTCCCTGGTCATCGGTTCTTGCGAAGTTTCTTTCTTTACTGCCGGTTTTTCTCCGACCGGTCCACCGGTGGGTCTGGCGCAGCCGGCCTTGATTTCTTTAGCCATAAATGATTACCTCCTTTCCGTTGTTTTTTTCAGGTTTCTTTCTTTATTTTTTCAATTTCTTCATCTTCGCGATTTCTTCCTCTACTTCTTCAGCGCCTTCCGCATAGAATTTTCGCTCATCGGGAGCCAGTTCGTGTAGTAATCTCAAAAACTCTCCGGCGTGTACACGTTCTTCATCGGCAATGTCTTTAAGCACTTCGATGGCAAGCTTGTTGTCCGTCGACTCCGCAAGCTGCATGTAAAGCTGAATCGCCTCATACTCTGCAGCCACCATGAATCGAATGGCTCTGATCAGTTCTTCTTTTGTGAGTTTTTTGTCCTTTGCCAATCCTGAAAAAGGTGATCCGAACTCCGGCATGGGTATTATCCTCCTTTCCTGTTTATGTTGATTTTCAGTTACACTTCCCGGCGTTTCGGTAATGAAATATTACAACGTTTTCCGTGCCACAAAAAATCACTTTTCACTCCCTGCGGGTCAACGAAACAATCAGGCAATTTTCAAACGGCAATTTGGCACGGATCAGAAAGTAATGATTTCATATCCCTGGTCACTGTATGCTGCAACACTCGGATGTCCGGACATGTCATCTAGCAATCTCAGCCCTTGCTCTTTGGCTGCTTCCAGAGTTCCTAGCTTCCCCGAACAGGCCTTGCAGACACCTTCTACAAGACCGGCCGCCAGACTCTTTTTCCATAATCCGTTCAGTGGATTTTCAGGTTTGACCAGTTCGGGAATCAGTTTTACCGAAGCCCCTTCCAGAATAATTTTTGCATCATGCCCTTTGACTTTCATATCCAGCGCGTTTAGCAGTACATGGATAAAGCAGATGGGATCGCCGTTGAAAACGAACAAAGCAAATTTTTTCATGATTTTCTCTCCGGCAATGGTTTATTTTTCTCTTGGATACGGCCAGGCCATAATACCGCCTTCCATCACTTTAACGTTTTTCCATCCATTACCCTCAAGTGCCAGCGCCGCTTCGTAGCCGCGCAGTGAAATCTTGCAGTAGCAGATGATTTCTTTGTTTTTATCTTCGGGCAGTTCTTTGAGACGTTTACGGATCGCACCCAGCGGGATTAGCGTCTCGCCGATGCCCAGCCGCATCTCCTCGAATTCCTCGGGACCGCGCGTATCAATCAGGAATGGTTTTTCTCCGGCCAGAATCTTCAGATGCACCTGATGGCAACTGATTCCCTTGAGCCGGCCTTTCATTTTGTTTTGCATCAGATGGGCCGTAGCGATGAAATGATCAATGGCAAGGGAAAATGGCGGCGCATAGGGAAGATCGGCGTTGACAAGATCTTCCACAGTCATTTTCCCCTGAATGGCCATGGCCCACTGGGCAATTTGTTTGGCGACATTCCCCGGTCCGATACACTGTGCGCCGAGAATCCGGCCGGTCTTGTGATCCGCCACCAGCTTGGTGACCAGTAGCTTTCCTTCCATAAAGCCGGGCTTGTCGGGACTTGCATTTATGACGGTCACGATATCGGAATACCCCAGCTTTCTGGCAACCGTTTCCGAAAGCCCTGTGGAACCCGCACCGTAATCAAACACCTTGCAGATGCCGGTTTGAATGGTTCCGGGGAAAGCTACGCAGTTTGTCGAAGCAGCGTTTTCGCCCGCTATGCGTCCCTGGAGGTTGGCCAGATCGCCGTATGGCGCATGGACTTTCCTGCCGGTAATGCGGTTGAGCGTTTCCACACAATCCCCCACAGCATAGATATCCGGGTCGGAGGTTTGCATGTATTCATTGACCTCTATTCCGCCCAGTTCACCGATTTTCAATCCGGCATCTTTGGCCAGTTTGATGTTAGGGCGGACGCCAATAGCCACTACCGCCAGTTCACAGGGAAGCTCCGTTCCGTTTTGCAGCTTGACGGCTGTCAGTTTTCCATCTTCTCCCAGAAAGGCTGCAATGCCGTTTTCCGTGATGATGTTGGCGCCCTTGCTTTTGACGTGGTTTTCTACAAGTTTGGCCAGCTCCCAGTCCAGAAAAGTCAACAGCTGCGGTAAAAGTTCGATGACGGTGATTTCAATTCCAGCCAGTTGCAGTGCCTCGCAGGTTTCGATACCGATCAGACCCCCGCCGATGACGACGGCTTTTTTAATTCTTTCTTCGTCGCGGATCTTGCGGAGGAAATCTGCATCCTTCATGGACTGCAGCGTCGTGATACCATCAAAATCGGTTCCCGGCACTGGCGGCATCCTCGGGACGGCACCTGTTGCGATAATGAGTTTGTCATACGTTAATGTGCCGGTTTCTCCTGAAACAGCATTTGTGAAAGACACCGAATGATCTTTCGTGTTGATGTTGGTGACCTCGGTATTGACGCGTGCGTCAATATCCTTGGCGTTTAAATAAAACAGGGGATTTCTCACGACGCCCGTGGGCGTACAAAGAAGCGCATTCCGGTCATCGAAATAACCGCCCACGTAATAGGGATAACCGCAGGAGGCCATTGAAAGATCCGCTTCTTTCTGCAGGATAATAACTTCAGCGTCGTTGTCAATTCGTCTTGCTTTTGCTGCTGATTTGGGACCGGCGGCCGACCCGCCAATGACGATAATTCGTTTTTTCTGTGCCATAGAAACTCTCCTTGAAGGCTTTATTGATAACTTCGATTATCGTAGCAGCTGCCTGTTTGGATTGCATTGATCTAAATCAATGAAAAAAGTTTCACTCTATTTGCCGTTATCTTTCGGCGCTGCGGGCATCATGTGTTCAGGGATCTGCACCGCGACCACTTCGCCTGTCGCGCAGACTTTTCCACCGGCAATAAGACGTGATTCAACCACAACTTTTCGTCCTTTTACCTCTTTGACCCGGCCCCGGATTTCAATCAAACCGTCAATCGGTGTGGGAAGAAGGTAATTCACGTGCAAAGAAGCCGTGAGAAACCGCAGGGGGGGCAGTGTGTCCATGCTGCGGTTTTCAGCACGATATTTTGCCGCTGCCGCGGTGCCGGTCGAATGGCAGTCGATGAGAGAAGCAATGAGACCGCCATAAGCAAAACCCGGTACAGCCATGTAATGAGGTTTGGGCTGATGAATACAGACGGATTCATCGCCGTCCCAGTAGCTTTTTATCTGTAACCCGAGCTCATTGAGGCGGCCGCAGCCGTAACAGTAGCTCAGATCGTCGGGGTAATAATCCTGAAATGCTTTTTTTGTCATATAATTTCCTTTATCCTTTCAACTTTATCCATGTTCCTTACGTAAACGTGAGCTTCGTTCCCGCCATATTCAAGATGAATTGTTCAGGCATCTTTTTTTCGATTTCCATGATTGCTTTTCGTCCCGTGCAGTGCGTGGGGATGACATACTTGGGATGCATTTTTTGCAATTCCCTGGCCGTTTCGTCAATCAGGGGTTCGAAAAACGGACCGGAGAGATGAAATCCTCCCATAATGGCGTGAATCCTGTCGATTCCGGTAGTTTCTATGGCATACCGGACCGTGTTGACAATCCCCGCATGCGCGCAGCCGGATAAGATGACCAGTCCCTTGTCTTTCAGGTTCATGACAATGGACGAATCATCTTCGATGGGGTCCGAGCTTTCCTTGCCGTCTTTCTGGTAATGCGGGAGGGGCCAGCCTTTTTCAAAATCCGTGGTATGCGGAATGCCTCCCAGGAAGAGAACGTTGCCGTCAAGCATTGAATAAGGGAGGTCTGCTTCTATGACGGACAGACCTGCCTCCCGGACCATATCCCGTGTGAATTTCGGAAAGTAGATCTTGAATTCTTCGCCAAATTTTAGATAACGCGGCGACTGGAAAGCGGCAGGATGCACGACCAGAGGAAGACCCGTCCTGCCGATCATTGCGGTCAGTTTGACCATGCCGCCGGTATGATCGCTGTGTCCGTGCGATAGCGCCACGGCTTCCACGTCTTTGAGATCAAGGCCCAGGGTTTGCACGTTCTGCGCCGCGCCGTTTTCAGAAAAACCAAAATCAAAAAGCATTGTGCGCGTTTTGTCTCCCACGGTGGTTTTGACCAGTGCTGAAAAACCGTGCTCCGCCAGAATGGAGGCTTTGATCTCGCCGTCCTTCAAAGGAGCGGCCCGGGTGACGACGGCGTTGCTGTCCATGGCAGTTATCTCGATGTAATTGTCCTGCAGGGTCAGAATTTCAACTTTTTCGACAATCTTTAAGGCGGTATTCCCCATGACCTTGCCCCTCCTTTATTTAAGGCAAGCCGGATCGTTTTCCGGCTTCCTGATTTGATATCATTTTTTCTTTTCGTTTCAGCCTCTTTCCTTCAGTGATCGCAGACGTTTTCACCTACCATCAGTGTGCCGGCAAAATAATCCGTAATGAGCTTTTCGGGTGTTTCGGCAGGAGCGCCCACCACTACCTGAATTCCCTGCCGGGCGAAAAGTTCCTGTGCCCGCTGTCCCATGCCACCGGCGATGATCATGTTTGCTCCGCGCTCAGCCAGCCATGGCGGCAAAAGCCCCGGTTGATGAGGGGGCGCGGCCACTTCTTCCGTTTTGATAATTTTTTTGGTTTGCGGATCAACATCCACAAGCGCGAAACTTGCGCAGTGTCCGAAATGCATGGTCAGTTTGCCTTCTGCCAGAGGTATGGCGATTTTCATAATTCACTCCTTATGCGTTAAATTTTTTATTTTTATTTGAATCCGTAATCTGGTCGATAATATTTTGCATGATTTTCCCGGTTGGCGTTTCGGAATAATGGTAAATAAAGACCTTTCCGGAATCTGCGGAGTGAGCCAGTTCCGGGTCAATGGGAATCGCGCCCAGAAAGGGTACACTCATATCGGAGGCAATTTTGCGTCCGCCGCCTTCGGGCAGAATTTGCGTCAGCTCTCCGCATTTGGGGCAGACAAATCCGCTCATGTTTTCGACCACACCTAAAACCGGTACCTCCAACCGTTTGCAGAAACTGATGGATTTGCGAACGTCGATTGCCGCCACTTTCTGAGGCGTCGTGACGATTACAGCGCCGTCAAGCGGCTGAATCAGCTGGCACAAGGATAAGGGCTCGTCCCCGGTTCCCGGAGGGGCATCAACGATCAGATAATCCAGATCACCCCAGTTGACATCGGTTAAAAACTGCTTGATGACCCCCATCTTCATGGGACCACGCCAGATGATCGCGTCATCGGGGTTCTGCAGCAAAAACCCGATGGACATCACTTTCAACCCGCCGAATTCCACCGGGAACAGTTCGCCGGGATTGCCTTTGAGTGCCTGACCCTCGAGGCCCAGCATGGTGGGAACACTTGGCCCGTGAATATCCACGTCCAGAAGTCCCACGCGCAGTCCGTTCAATGCAAGGGCCGTGGCCAGATTCACTGCCACGGTGCTTTTGCCGACGCCTCCTTTGCCGGAGAGCACGACAATTTTATGTTGGATACGGCATAGCCTTGCCTGAAGACGCCGGCGGTCCGCGTAGTCCTGATCACTTTCACCCTGCTGTTTTTTGTGGGCGGAGCAGCTTGAGTCTCCGCACGAGTCACATGTTTTCTTGCTTTCCACTTCAGTAACCTCCTATCCTTATATGTTTATTCAAATAATCGTTCACTTCAATGCGTCCTCCTGTGCATTCAAATAATCCCAGATTTGCCGAATATCCTGCGCACTGGCGGCATCTGTTTCCACAACAGTTTTTTGCAGAATCTGTGCCCGGGTCACGGCCTGATCATAACGAATGCGTCCGGCAATGCCTGCGCCCAGATCACGGGCTTTCTGCTCGATGCGGATCGTCATTTCTTCATTGATGTCCCATTTGTTTATGCAAACCAACGCAGGAATCTGAAAATGCCGGGCCAGCCCCAGCACTCTTTCCAGATCATGTTCTCCGGACACGGTAGGTTCCGTAACGACCAGAACCTGCGACGCACCGGTGATTGAGGCAATCACGGGACAGCCAATTCCGGGGGGTCCGTCAACAATCACCAGCCTGCGGTTTTCCTCCTCGGCCAGATGTTTGGCTTCGGTGCGCACAAGCGATACCAGTTTGCCGGAATTCTCGGCGGCAACACCGAGTTTTGCATGCACCATCGGTCCGAGCCGCGTCTCGGACACGAACCATTTACCGCAAAGACTCTCCGGAAAGTCAATGGCTTTTTGCGGGCAGAAGTGCACGCACACACCGCACCCTTCACAGGCAATCGGGTCGACGGAAAACGTATCGACATCGTTGGTAATTGCGTCGAAGCGGCAGACATCCTGACAGATGCCGCAACCAATGCAGTCGCGCTCACGGATCACCGCTTCATGACCGCTTAGAAAATCGTGATTCTCCCTGATTTTCGGTTCCAGGATCAGATGCAGGTCTGCTGCGTCCACATCGCAATCACAAATCACCGGGTGGTCGGCCAGTGCGGCCAGCGATGCTGTCACGCTGGTTTTGCCCGTTCCTCCCTTTCCGCTCACAATCACCAGTTCTCTCATTTGATTCTCTTTCTTGACGCTGTCTCGCGTCTATCTTTTAATGGATTTTTTACCCCGTCCCGGATTTTCAGACTCTTCTTCCGGGTAGTAGTTACCCCAGATGGGGTCGTTGCCGTACTGTCGCCACCACCAGCGGTTGTAGTCTTCCCATAAGTCAAGAACACCGAATTCTTCTTTCATCAGCAGCGCGAAAGCTTCATTAATTTCCTGCATTTTCGCGTGCGCTTCTTCGCTTTGGTTCACGTCCGGATGCCAGATCTTGGCCATTTCCCGATACAGTTTTTTTGCATCCTCTGCTCCGTCTTTGGCTTTCATACCCAGGATCTTTCTTGCCTGGTCGATCTTCCGGTTACGATTCATGGGGTGCTCTCCGCTTTCAGGCATTGCGGCATTTTCCGGCCTGTAAGCACCTTCAGGGCCGCTTCATCCGGTTTTTGACTTTCAAAAATTTCTTCGCCGCGGATGCCCAGAAAATATTCACTTCGCAAAATAAAATGCCTGCCTGCCTCCTTTTCAAGGTCATTCAGATCCGTATGCCGGATCCACTGAACATAGGATGCCGGATCATTTCTCATCGTCTTGAAAAAAGCCGATTCGGGATTGAGCAGCATGGCGATCATTTTGCCCTCCGGCCGCAAAACGGCGGGTGTTCGCGAAAGTACGGTCCGGTAATCTTCGATAAATTGCAGCGACACCACAAAAATTACAGCATCAAAAGACGCCTCGGAAAACGGCATATCTTCGGCCCGGCCCACGACGGTCCGAATGCTGTCCGGTGCGCATTGCAGGGCCTCCGCCGAAACATCCAGCCCTGTTACACAGAAGCCGCGCCGGCTTAAATCACTTTCAATGAAAGCCGGGCCGCAACCGACGCTCAAAATATCCCGGCAACCTTCGAGGCGCGCCGTAAGAAAATCAGTTTCCACCCGAAAAACCTTCTGCCAGAAATTTTCCCGGCAGGTTTCCACATATTTTTTAACTTCATCCGAGCTGTTCATTTTATCTCATACACGATCATACAATCTGAAAGGGTTCCTTCTGTTACCTTTTGGCCACCAGCACATCCAGGTGATTTCCGCGATGCAGATTTACTTCCATACCATATTGAGCAAAAAGGGTTCCCGCATCGCCGATGGTAACTGAGCTTACCTGATGTTTTCTTCCTTCCAGCGCGTGAAAACGATCCACAGCGGCCAGGCCTTTTTCGTTGAAATCGGCCAGCACAATTTTCCCAGACGCAGATAAAACCCGGACCAGCTCGCCGCAGGCCGGCTCAAGCGAATCAAGATGATGGACCAGGTTCACCGCGAATATTGCATCATACGAAGCATCCGGATAGGGAAGATGTTCCATGTCTGCCAGGTCGAAGCGAATATGATGCATCAGGCCGTAGTATGCAAGATTCAATCTGGCATAGTGCTGCTCGGACCCTGAAATATCGAAGGTCGTAAAGTGAAACCCCGCCTGTGCCAGAGCCAGGGAAAAGTAGCCTTTTCCTGTGCCGGCCTCCAGGATATTCCCGGAAATGGGCAGCGCTTTTTCAATCACAAATGACCTTTCCAGATCGAAATCGTATCCATGCTGCCGGTAAAGCTCGATACGCTCCAGAAAGCGTTTGTGATTTTCAACCAACTCATTTTCCGATATTTGCATAGATCAAATTCCTGAAATAAAATGTAACCGGCAATTTCAATACGGCAATTCCGTTTCTTGCACGCCTATACAAGACTCTCTCCGGGAAGCTTATAAAAAACAGCACTTCCGCTTCGCAGCGTGGCGATGCGTCCATTCTTCAAAAGCTTTTCCAGTCTTTTGGCCGCCTCGTGCGGATGAAGATTGAGCCCCAGCGCCACGCCTTCCAGAGTGCAGGGCCGCCGAGCCAGCAGGTTGAGGATGTCCGCGTCTGTCGCATCTGACGCAGCACCCGGAGGCGATACGGCTGGCGGGTCGCTGGCCAAAATTTCAACCTCACCGGCAAACAGACCGGCAAGCTTTTTCATTTGCTTCGGGTCCACGGCGCAGGCAAAATCTTCGTAAGCAGGACGGTTAACAGTGCCCAGCTGCACTTTTTCCGGCCTGATTTTTTCAACCCAGGCAGCTATTTTTTTCACTTCAGAAGGCAGGCCGGTTACGCCGGAAACCAAAAGCACTTCCATCCACAAACGGCCGGTGTATTGGCTGGCAAATTCAACGATGCCTTCGGCCATTCGTTCAAAGATGATGTTTTTGTGCGGACGATTAACATATTCAAACAAGGCGGCGTCCCCTGCATCGAGTGACGGGATGACCAGATCTGCGCGCATAAGCGATTCACGTACCTCCGGGAGATACAAAAGTGATCCGTTAGTGATGACCGAAACAGGAATATCTGTCATTTCCTTGATTTTAGCAATCAGTTCATTGATTGAAGCGTGCAGCGTCGGTTCGCCCGAGCCTGCCAGACTGATGTAATCGCAGGGAACGCCGGTGGACAGTTTTTCTTTCAGTTCGGAAAGGACGCCTTCAACGGGAACGTAATCGCGCGTTTCGATGGTTTTATTTGTTGTTTTGCCTAGCTGGCAGTAGATGCAATCGTACGTGCAGGTTTTATAAGGTACCAGATCGATTCCCAGCGACCGTCCCAGGCGTCTCGACGGCACGGGACCGTAGAGATATTGAAATGGTTTTGAAGACATTGTTTATTCCCCGCAAGACGATTGCCCGCAGCGCTGTCTTGCGCCGCAGCACGTTCGTCCCGTTTCTTCAAGAGAGCAGTTCTTTGCCGTATTCCGGCGTCTTGCTCCCGACGATTTCATAATGAAACCGCTTCCACCGCTTATCTGTCTTTGGACATTGCCGCCGCATTCGGGACAGTCCGAAACGGGTGTGTCATTTATGCTTTGCTGTTTTTCAAACTGCAGGCCGCAGCGGCCGCAGACGTATTCATAGGTAGGCATGTTTTCGTTCTCCTTTGCCGATCCGCGTATGGATCTTTTGCATTAACGATTCAAAAAGCTTTCGGTATTCCGGCAAGGCGTCGACCATCAGAATGCCTCTCGAATAATTTTCGGCAATCCGCCGGTCATCGGGAATCTCTATCAGGGTCAGGATATTTTCTTTTTGGCAAAATTTCTGGACACGGTCGTCGCCCGCGCCCATCCGGTTGACAATGACTCCGAAAGGAAGTCCCAGTTCGCGCACCATGTCCACGGCCAGCGAAAGATCATTGAGGCCAAACGGTGTAGGTTCCGTCACTAAAAGGACGATGTCGGTATCCCGGATGGCCGCAATGACCGGGCAGGACGTGCCGGGCGGAGCGTCCAGAATTGCGTCTATTTTTTCCGGAAGGGTGTTTTTGACCGCGCGGATGAGCGGAGGAGCCAGTGCCACGCCTACATCGAGCCTGCCCGTTACCAGGGTGATGTTGTCCACGCGGGATGTTTCCACCACGCCAATACGGCGTGGATGTTCCGAAATGGCTTTGGGGGGACAAACAAGCGTGCAGCCTCCGCAGCCGTGGCACATTTCGGGAAACACAAGTGGGGCCGTGCCAAAAGTGACAATCGCGGAAAACTGGCATATTTTTGAACACAGGCCACAGCCGTCGCAAAGCGTTTCATTCACCTCGGGAACCGGAAGGCTCACGATCTTTTCGTTATGTCCGGATGTTTTCAAAAATAGTTGTGCGTTGGGTTCTTCCACATCGCAGTCCGCCAGGACGACATCGCCATCAAAAATACGTGCCAGATTAACGGCAACTGTTGTTTTGCCGGTTCCACCTTTTCCGGAAGCAATCGAAATTTTCACAGAGCCTTCTCCTTTTTCACCCATAAAAGAGGGAAAATTATATCGCTGGTGCAGCAAGGCACCCAGACGGCCAGGAATAAGAATACTGCGATCAGGATGGTTGTGACCACATCAATAGTTGATCCCAATGCCATGGTAATATGGAAAATCGACGCCCAGGTGCTGATCAGCACATGTCCTGCATGAGGAATTTTTGTATGCGAAACGAGATAGCCCAGACCGATTCCGGCAAAAGCCAGCGGATTGACCAGCCACCACTTTTCGATAAATCCCAGATGCAAGCCGCGATTGGGAAGGTCCAGGAGCCATTCCCCGACAAAGGGCATCAGCGAATCGCTCAAAGTGGCGATGCCGACTGATCCGACATAACCGACGATCACCGTCCGCCAGATATTCGAGTCGGTATGAATCCGGTACATGGAGGTGGTAACCAGAGCGCTCAAAAGCACATGCAGGGGGTGAAAAAACCAGAAAAGCGCGTTGGATATATCCCGCGAAACATGAAACTGAATCATTGCCGCCATAATAATGATGCCCGTAAGGGTGCCGAAGGCGGTAAACGGGGCGTGGGTTCTCAGTTCGCCGGCAACAATCGAGGGTTTCACGAAAGACCTCTCCTTTGAGATTGATTCCCGCCGGTGATACCATGGGCAGCCACATACGTTCCCACTGCGTATCCCGAATGACGGCTGATCACCGGGCATTTGGTACGAAACAGGAAAAAGACGTTTCGGGAGATGTCGGAAAGAGTTTCAAAATTTCCCTGGCCTTTGGCGATGATGAGTTCGGCCTCTTCAAAACGGCGGCGGAAATCCTCACTGCAATCATCCAGAAGGGTTCCCGGCGCGTCCGAGCCGTTGTCTATGATTTCCGCAATATCTTCGAGTTTTGCTGCAAGGGCATCTTCGCGTGTCGCATCATTGATCACAGGTTTGCCGCGAACGACAATGGTGATTTTCGGGCCTTGCAGTTGTTCAATAAGCAGCCGGTCGAAGAAAATTTCTCCGGCATTGTCGGCCAGATATAAAATTGTCCCGGCTCCGGCCACCGCATGTCTGAATGTTTCCAGATCACCAAATATTGGCTGCATCGGCGCGCTTTGCAGTTCTGCGTATATATCGCCAAGTCCCAGATTGTTCTTTGCCCCGAGGTCGATGATGTTGCCGGTAATGGCGTAGCGCACGGCCATGGTCAACGGATCAAATGATTCCACAATTCTCTTCCGGATGGACGGTATCAGGCGTGCAGCCAGATTGTTCTGGCGGTCTTTGGCCACGCGGTAAGGATCGATTGTCGGCAGAAGGCCGCGCAAACGGCGATGAATCATCTGGACAGCGGCGGGCGGTGACGTTTCCAGGTCGATATCGCTCATCCATTCCAGAACATTACGCATGAGACGTTTGCGCTCTTCGTCACCGGATACAGTCATGCTGACGGCATCGGTGGCCTGGCGCACAAAACAGGGAATGCAATCCATGGATGATTTCATGATGGCCGGTGCCCCCGTTTGCCCCTCCTATGGGCGGTTTCTTCGTCCACTTCATCCTGCCAACCGCTTTTTTTCACGTCATGCAGGTCGAATTTCTCCGTATAGGGTTTGATATCCAGAAGCGGTGTGCCGTCAAGAATGTCAGCGCCGTCAAAATGGATAAGATTGCCCTCGACTTTTATCAGATCCACAATACTCAATCCGACGGGATTAGGTCGAAAAGGCGCGCGCGTTGAAAAAATGCCTCGGTCGACATCCTGCAAAAAAGGTTTGACGATCATTCGGGTTTCCCGTACCTGATGAAAATGATAGATCAAATAAATGTGGGAAAAGCCGTCGAGATCTGCCAGTCCTTCGGCAAATTCATCAAAAATTTCGGCTTGGCCTTTGCAGCCTTTGGCGTAGACCGGCTGGATCGGCGTTTTTTCGGCAAGCTTATGCTCACTGCGAATAATGCCGATAGGTTTATAGATGATTCGTGTGTCTTTCATACCCAGTGACCTTCAACGTCGGCGTCGTGGGCTTCCTTTAGTTTTCCGGATTTGTAAAGATCCAGGGCATCGCTTATCGTTGCGGCATCGCAGTTGTAAATTTTGATGCCCGCCGCCTGTAAAACCCTAAATGCCTTGGGGCCGCAATGGCCCGTGATCAGCGCTTTTACGTTCAGTCGCGCGATGTTTTGCGCGGACTGA
>ERZ795054.678-NODE-678-length-39022-cov-5.600098_pt1 | contig 39022 bp, 36 predicted proteins | sample MGYA00375138_ERZ795054 | MGnify/ENA primary metagenome ERZ795054 (study PRJEB30183, sample SAMN05720215) | anaerobic digester metagenome | isolation source: active sludge of municipal wastewater-treating anaerobic digesters | place: USA | collected 2014-12-23 ... | reverse complement strand
CACGGTTGATCGGTCGCGCGGCAGCGCGACCGGCTGCCCCGGATAATCCGCGCCTGCGGCGCGCCACGGTTGATCGGTCGCGCGGCAGCGCGACCGGCTGCCCCGGATAATCCGCGCCTTCGGCATTCAAGCCGGGATGCTAAGCCGCAGAACCGCCAGGGTTGAGGTCTCCGGGTCGAAGGGCTCCCCGTCCCAGCCGGACTCCAGGGCGGCGCTCCGGAAGCCCCGGCCCGCCGCCAGGTCCGCGATCCTCTCCGGGAAGATGGGCAAAAGGCGGGTCCGTCCTTCGGAGAGGGTACGATGGCTCCGGTCTATGAGCCGGGTGTGGAATTCGACGAAGCCGTCCCCGTACCGATAGGACCGCTCGAAGACCCAGGCCCCGGCCTCCAGACGGGGCAGGCTTTCCGGCCGTTCGGCCAGGATCCGGCGGTAGTTCAGGACCTGAAGCACCAGGAAGCCCCCCGGGGCCAGGACGGACCGGGCCTGCCGCAGGAAGTCCTCCGCCTCGGCCTCGTCCCGGAGGTGGGGGAGGGTGTTCCCCAGGCAGGTGACCGCGTCCCTAGTCCTCGCCGGGAAAAGCCGCTCCAGGTCGAGCATGCCTGCGGTCTCGAACCGCGGGGCTTCCGGACGGCCCTTCGGGCCGGAAGACGGACCGGACTCCGGTTTGCGGTGCGTCGGCGCCCGTGCGGCCGAAGCCCGTGCGGCCTCGATCATGGCCTCCGAGGGGTCGATCCCCACGACCCTGTACCCCGCGGCGGCGAAGGCCCGGGGGTGGGCCCCGGAGGCGCAGCCGACGTCCAGGACCCGGGCACCGTTAGCCAGGCCCGCCCGGGCCAGATAGCCCACGGTGCCGGGGTGGACCGGGAAGAGTTCCTCATAGGCTCGGACGAGCCCCGAATATGCGTCGATCCCGCCGTTCCTTTTCAAGGGCATATTGCATTCTAGACCCCAGGTCTCTAGGCTGTATACATGGAAACGATGCGCCCTCACCGCACGACGACCCTGGCGGCCAAGATCATCCGGATCCTCGTGATTGCCCTGACGGTCGGCCTCGGGATAGCGGCCCTGATGTTCGGCCTGGTGCTCACGAGTTCCCGGCAGGAGGTCACCCGGGAGAGCCTGAACCAGGAAGCGGCCATGCTCCAGACCGCCATCGAGAACTTCATGCTTCCCGGGGAGGCCCCGATCGCGGTGCAGTTCTTCCGGGAGATCGAGGGCGCCAACCCCAAGGTCCGGATCTCCCTGTTCCGGCGGAACGGGGAGATTGCCTTCTCCGACAACCGGACCATCCAGGAGGTCAACGCGAACATCCGCAGGGAAAAGTTCGCCCCCCGATCGTCCCCGGCCCTGGAGATGCAGATGCCCGCGGACAGCGTCCACTTTCCCAAGGCGGTGTCCATGCCCCCCCAGGACGTGTTCTTCCGCCAGGAGGACGATGCGGCGGTCTACATCAAGATCTACCGGCCCCTCATCAACCTTCCCCGGTGTACGGCCTGCCACGGCTCCGACCACACCATCCGCGGAGTCATCGGGGTCCAGTTCGACGTCAGTTCCTTCGTCCGGTCCGAGAATCTCGCCCTGGCCTCCGGCGGCGCGGGCTTCCTGGTCCTGACCATCATCCTGGCCGCGGCGCTGGGGAGCATCATGAACCGGGGAGTAGCCGCCCCCGTCGCGGCCATCGGAAAGGTCTGCGAACGGGTGGCCCAGGGGGACTTCGGAGGAGTCGTCAGCGTCCGGGGAAACGACGAGATCGCCCGGCTGGGACGGCAGGTGAACGACATGGTCCGGGGACTCCGGGAGCGCTCCGAACTGACCAAGTACGTCTCCGCGGGCACCCTCGGGGCGATCCAGGATTCCCAGGAGCCCAAGCGGGTCCGGAAGACCCTGCTCTTCACGGACGTCCGGGGCTTCACCTCTTATACGGGTTCCCACGACCCGGAACGGGTGGTCGGAATCCTCAACAAGCTCCTGGAGGAGCAGTCCCGGATCATCCACGAGCACCAGGGGGACGTGGACAAGTTCGTGGGGGACGAGGTGGTGGCGGTCTTCTCGGGGGAGGACAGCCCCGCCCGGGCCTGCTCCGCCGCCCTTGCCATCATGGCCGCGGCCCGGAAAGGCGGAGAAGCCTACGACGGCCTGGCCCTGGGGGCGGGCATCGCCTGCGGAGAGGTGATCCAGGGCATGATCGGCTCGGCCCGCCGGGCGGACTTCACCGTCATCGGAGCCTCGGTCAACATAGCCGCCCGGCTCTGCGGCCTGGCCAAGCCGGGACAGATCCTGGTGGCCCGGGACGCCCGGGACGCGGCCGGCACGCCGCCGGGGTTCTCGTTCCGGGGTCCCTTCAAGACGGCCCTGAAGGGGGTCGAGGGCCCCAGCGTGATCTACCTTCTCGAACCCGAAGGAGACGCTTCATGAGGACTGCCCGACACGTTCCTGCCGCGGCCGCGGCGATCCTGCCCGCCTGCGCAACGATCCTGGCGGTCCTGGCGGTCCTTTCGGCCTGCGGGCCCGCGACCCCGAAGTCCCGGGTACCCGCGGATTGGACCTCCTGGCGCAAGCCCGTGGACCGGGTTCTGAACTACACGATCCCGGGACACGGGGACAAGGCCCGGGTGATCTACGTGAACGCCCCGGGCTGGGAGTACGCGGGCGGGGCGGGTTCAGGCCGCCTCGAGTTCCCCGAAGGCACCGTGGTGGTCAAGGAGATCTACGCCTCCGGCAGCCCCGCCCCCGGGGAAAAACCCGTGACCCTGGACGTGATGGTCAAGGCTCCCGGGGATCCCGACGCCCGGGGGGGGTGGCTCTGGTTGGTGAAGGACATGGCTTCCGGGAAGGAAACCGTGATCACGACGAACTTCTGCCAGGCCTGCCACGCCAACGCCAACTCCTCCCACCCCTACGGAGACAGGAACCCCGGGGGCGCGTTCCGGGATTACCTCTATTTTCCGCCGATACCGGGGACTTGACCCCGGTAGCCCGGCGGGGGTACAGCTAAGGGATCATGAGTCCATCATCCTTCTCATCCCTCCTGCGGGGGGCCTTCTCCCCGAAGCTTTTCCATGTGCTTAGATCCGGGTACACCCGGGAGATGTTCTTCAAGGACCTGACCGCCGGCCTGACCGTGGGCGTGGTGGCCCTGCCCCTGGCCATGGCCTTCGCCATCGGGGCCGGGGCCAGCCCCGCCCAGGGCCTGTACACCGCCGTCATCGCCGGCTTCCTCATGGCCGTGTTGGGCGGTTCCCGCTACCAGGTCTCCGGTCCGACCGGAGCCTTCGTGGTCATCATCGCGGGGGTCATCGTGCGGCACGGGATGGGTGGCCTTGTCACGGCGACCCTCCTGGCCGGGATCATCTTGGTGATCCTGGGGGTGTCCGGGCTCGGGAAGCTCATCAAATATATCCCTTATCCCGTGACCACGGGATTCACCACCGGTATCGGGCTCATCATAGCCGGAGGCCAGCTCAAGGATTTCCTGGGACTTTCCGTGCCGGACCCCCACGCGGAGTTTTTCGAGCGGATCGGGGAGGTGATCGAGTACGGCTCCACCCTGTCCCCCGCCACCGTGGGCGTGGGGGCCGGAACCCTCACGGCCATCATCCTGATCCGGAAGCTGGCACCCCGGGTGCCCGCGGCGGTGACCGCCGTGGCCCTGGGGGCGGCGGCGGTCTGGATCTTCCGGATCCCCGTCGAGACCGTCGGCTCCAAGTACGGGGAGCTCCCGGGGGGCTTCCCCGGCCCGATCCTGCCGGACCTCCGGCTGGCCACCATCCGGGCGGTCTTCCCCAGCGCCCTGACCATCGCCCTCCTGGGGGCCATCGAGTCCCTGCTGTCCGCGGTGGTCGCGGACGGCATGACCGGGGACCGGCACAACGCCGGCACCGAATTGACCGCCCAGGGGATCGGCAACATCGCCGTGGCCTTCTTCGGCGGCATCCCCGCCACCGGGGCCATCGCCCGGACCGCCACGAACATCAAGAACGGGGCCCGGTCCCCGGTCTCCGCGATCATCCACTCCCTGGTCCTCCTGGCCTTCGCCCTGTTCCTATCGAAGGCCGCCTCGGCCATACCCCTGGCGGGCCTTTCCGCGGTCCTTCTGGTGGTGGCCTGGGACATGAGCGAGCTGCCCCGGTTCCTGGGGATGCGCAAGGCCCCGAAGAGCGACCTGGCGGTCATGCTGACCACCTTCGTCCTGACCGTGGCCATCGACCTGACCGTGGCCGTCCAGGTGGGTCTGCTCCTGGCGGTCTTCCTCTTCCTGCGCCGCACCTCGGAGACCTCCAGCGTCAGCTCCATCCGGGAGATCCTGGAGTCCGAGGATTCCGACACCCCCGACGATCCCGAGGCCATGGGGCGCAAGACCGTGCCGGCGGGCTGTGAGGTGTTCGAGATCGAGGGACCCTTCTTCTTCGGGACCGCGGACCTGCTCCAGGACACCCTGACGGACCTGGAAAAGCCCCCCAGGACCTTCATACTCCGACTGCGCAAGGCGCCCGCCGTGGACGCCACGGGTCTCAACGCCCTCGCGTCCTTCCACAAGTACTGCCGCAGGCACGGGACGACCCTCATCCTGTCCGGGGTTCGGGACCAGCCCCGGAAAGCCCTGGAGTCCTTCGGCCTGGTGGAGGCGATCGGGGTCGAAAACATCCTGCCGGACATCGACGCCGCCCTGGCTCGGGCGGCGAGCATCCTGGCCGCCGCCAAGGCGGACAGCGAGGCGAAAGCCGAAGCCGCGGCCGCGGAGAGGCTTCCGGTGGGGCCGAAGGGGATCAGATTGCCCAAATAGAAGGCAGATTTCAATGTCTTCGCGTCATTTGGGACTCCATCCGGCGCTTGACGTTCGCGGCCCCGACGGGGTATAAAAGCTCCGTTCCGCGCGGCGATGGTGGAACTGGTAGACACGCCAGCTTGAGGTGCTGGTGCCGAGAGGCATGGAGGTTCAAGTCCTCTTCGCCGCATCTGTTTTAACGGTAAGTAATTACCGAGGCCCACCGAACAACGGAGGCCGCCCAAAATCGACCTTGTTACCGCGTTTGTTACTGCGGGAAGGGGGTTGTATGGCGCGGACTCCGTTTTCTGTTTATAACCGCCCCGGAACCGATGGAAAGAATCGGTTCTATGCGCGGTTCCTGGATCCGGATACGGGGGCGGTCCTGAAAACCGTTGCCCTTTATGACAAGGGAGCCCCGGTCCGGGGGAGGGCGAAGGCTCTCCAGGAAGCCGCCCGGATGCACGATGAGGGAATCGGCTCCGTCCAGGAGAATCCGCGGATCCTGGAGTATTGCTTTTCCGCCTGGACGCCGGACTCCGAATACGTAAAAAGCCGGGTCCGGCGGGGGGTCTCTATCTCCGCGGCGTACATCTACCAGAACGCGAAGCTCTTGAAAAAGCACCTCGGGCAGGCCTTGAAGGGGGTCCGCCTCCAGGACCTCACGGCGGGGCGGGTGGAGCGGATTCTCATGGACCTTGCGGATCGAGGTGTCAATCCGCGGACGATCAATACCACGCTCCAAGCCCTCCGCGTCCCGATCCGGCATTTCTGCAAGATGAACCGCATCCCGGATCCCCTCCAGTACGTCCAGCCCTTGAAGGAAGACCCGAAGACCCGCGGCGCCCTGTCCTTTGAAGAGGTCCGCGCCCTGATCGCCTTGGAGGACGTTTCGCCGCGGACCCGGGCGGCCTTCCTCCTGGCGGCCCTCTGCGGCCTCCGGTTGGGGGAGACCTGCGGCTTGAAGTGGGAGGACGTGAACCGGGAGGCCGGGATCCTCCACGTTCGCGGGAATTACGTGAAGCGGGACGGCCTCAAGAAACCTAAGTGGTCATCGTTCCGGGATATCCCCCTTCCGTCCGTCGTCCTGGAGGCCCTGGACCTCTGCGGGAGTATGCCCGAGGCCCAGGGGTCCCCCTTCATCCTGTACAACGATCGCCGGAAGGACGTCCCGGCCTGGCCGCGGACCATGACCGAGGGATTCTCCAAAATGCTCGATAGGATCGGGCTCGATGAGGCGGCCCGGGCGGAACGGAACATTTCGTTTCATTCCCTCCGCCATAGTTTCGTATCCATGTCCCGAGCCGCGGGGCTCCCGGATTTCGTGACCCAACGCCTGGCCGGGCACCGGAGCGCCGGGATGATGGAGCGGTATTCCCATGCCGAGGTGATTGACTTCGCCGCGGCGCGCCTGGCCCTTGAGGGCGCGCTCAAGGCCGCGGGGCGAGAGTAGGAGGTAATCATGGATTCCAAGATTTCGCAGTTTCCCGAACTTCCTCCCGGCTTCCTGGCGGATTGCCGGTTCCTCCTGGAGAATGGCCGACATAACTTCGAGACGCTTGAGATTACGGCCCGGACTCTGGTTGAGCATATCGAGGCGAAGAAAGCGGCCTTACTTTCTGACCAGAAACCAAGCCCGCGGGCTCGAATCCTGTCGTTCCCCGTGACGTCGGAAGCTATGCGAAGAACGAGAGAACATTCTCTCCTAGACCTCATCAGCAAGGGTTTTAACGTATGGGGGTATCGATGGCCGACAATTAAATGCCCCTCCCCGGTTAATTCCGTGTACGCGATGATGGAGAAAGACGGGGTTTTCTATGAGTACGTCTATTCGTACGGGGATGGTTCGGATCCGGTGAATTGCATTTCGGAAATCCCCAAGGATCGCTTGCTTGAATGTTATAAACGCTTCGGCCCCCGGACTGGGCGTTTAATCCCCCCGAAGATGGCCCTCCGGATTCTCACCAGAGCTTCAGGCTGTACAGCCTTGGAGAGCGAACCCGGGGGGACGTGATTTCATACCCCGGAGGCCCGCCGGACGCCCTGGCGGGCCTTTCTTGCAAATTCCGCAGGTTGCGGATTTGACGCCGGGGCGGGGAACCTCGAAAACGTTTTCTAGGTCGAGAACGGGGCAACTCCCGCAACGTTGCGGGACCTCCACAACGTTGCGGAGGTCCCCCCGTGATTAACTCCGTCAACGTTGGCGGAGGTGGACAACGTTGTCCAGGTCTTCGGGCAAGTGGGCCTCTGCAAAATCAAATCAAGTTTGAATTTGCAAAACGGCCAGCGTGGCCGATTTGTCTGTTTGCAAATTGCCAACAGTTAGCAATTTGCATCGGATGAAAAAGGGGAGGCCGTGCTCCGACTCCCGTCGGTGCCGTGCCTCCCCGGATCCGCGGCCCTCATAGTCGCGGACGCTCTCTAGGACTTGACCCCCGGGGCCGCCTCCAGGAGCTTGCCCGCGACGCTCCGCAGGATGACCGAAAGGGGGATCCCCACGGTAGCCGCGTAGGCCTTGAGGCGTTCATGCTCCGATTCGGTGAGGCGGAGCAAGTACCCGCGGCGCTTCGCTCCCGCCTCTTCCTGGATCGCCTCGATCGAAAAATCGATTTCAAGTTTCGGCATGATTCCCCCTCCCGGTTCCGCTTAGACCGTCTTCAGGCGGCGGAAACTGGAACCGATCAACGGGGACCCCTGCATGTACATGAAGGACTGGAAGGTCACGTTGTCGGACCCCACCGTCTTGATCGGGTCGATGGTCAACTCCTGGGCGATGGCCAGGCCGTAGTGGGCGAAGTCCCCGCCTACCACCACGTACGACCCCGCGGTGAGGGTGGTCGGGCAGTAGCTGGACAGGATGACCGGGATCCCCAGGATGGTCCCCTTGTTCAGGTACTCCACCTTGTACGGATCCACGCCCGTGGTGGACTCGGCCAGGAGGGGGGCCATGATGTTCGGATGCATCACGATGGCCGTGGTGGCCGGATCGTTCCCCAGGCCGTTCACGGTCAGGGCCAGCTTGGCCACGTCCACCCACTTCGGCGTCCCCGCGGCGGCGCACGCGATATCCGACCCGGTCGGCACCCCGCCGGCGTCGGCCACGAACACGCCCAGCATGTCGGACCCGGAACCCGCGCCGACTAGGATCCCCTTGTCGATGGCCCCGGCGAAGTTCTTGGCCAGGATCCCGGGGAGGGCCGCCTCGATGTTGGTCGAGATCAGGGCGTCCATTCCGACGGCCAGGGTGTTGTACCAGGGCTTGAGGACCAGGTTTTTCCCGGCCAGGACCGCCGTGGTATCGGAGCCCGTGCCGGTCGCGCCCGGGGCGGTTCCGACGGGGAGCGCCAGGGACGGGGCGAACACGGGGACCACGGAGGTCGCGTTCTTCCCGAAGAAGATCGAGACCTTGGAGCGGAGCTTGCCGCCGTCCACCAGGGCGGAAACCACGTCGGACACGGTGTTGATCCCGGCCCCGTTCGCGGTGATGGCGCGTTTCTCCATCATCGCCTGCCGGATCTCCCGCCAGCCGCCCCCGCTGGACGGCATGCTCGGCGCGGGGAGGTTCCTGGCGACGGACTCGTCGGCCCGGTGGACCTCGAGCTCCCGGTCCAGCTGGGCGCGCTTGGTCCGGATCTCTTCGGCGACGATCGCCGCGGCGGGCATGTTCCCCTCGTCGAGGAATCGCTTTCCCCGGATGGTGGCCTCTTCGAGTTCGGCCCTGCACTGTTCGAGTTTGGTCATGTTAAACCCTTTCCTTGCCGTACATGGCAATTGCGTTTTCGATCTCGAGACGGAGGCGGAGAGATTCCCCGGCGTCCCTGGAGCGCTGCGTAGCCTGGGTGGAGAAAGCCGGATACGCCGGAAAGGGCGTGGGGCTTATCTCGATAAGGCGGGCCGCGGTCAGGGTTCGGGTCGGGGGCGTCGTGTTGTGATCCCAAGTTTCCGCCTCCGGGATGAACCCGAAGGAAACCCCATCGACGTCCCCGCGCTGGATCGTCTCGAATCGGTTCGAGGCCGTTTCCGGGATCAGGCAAGAGAAGTGGAGCCCTTCGGCCCGATTCTCAATAACCAGAGTACCGGCTTTCGTCGAACCTAGGATTTCATCGTCGTTATGGTTCCAGAGCATTTTGACATCGGATCCGGCGTTCAGCGTTCGGGAGAACACCGACGGGGCGATCTTCTCCCGGAAGCCGCCAAGATCCTCGGAGAGCACTTGATACCGGAGGACGCCCTCAACGAATTTCTTCGAGCCCTCTTTCCGGATTTCCAGTTTTTCCCCGTGAAACGTTCGCTTCTCCATGCCTGCCATGGTGATTCCTTCCGGGTCTCTTTTCTTCGGGAGACCCCTCCAAAGGCCCACGATCGGACGTGTATCACGTTCGATATCAAAACTTCAAGCGATTTTTTCGCTTTCGCACGTCTTCCGGATTTTGCGGTTTTGCCATTTTGTGAGGAAAAAGGGACGGCTGCGGTTCATGGTTTGGCATCCTGTTTTCCCGGAGGGGGGTAGGGGTTCGCCTCCCCCCGAGCCTCGCGCGCGTGCGGAAGGTGCGACAAAACGGCAAGTGTTGCCGATTTGCAAGCCCCGAGCCTCGCGCGCCTGCGGGAGGTGCGACAAAACGGCCAGCGTGGCCGATTTGCAGGAAGCCTCCCCCGAGCCCCGCGAGCGTGCGGGAGGTGCGGGGGCGGTCATAATCCACCCCGGGCGGCTCGAAGAGCTTTCGCAAAGGCCCGGGCCGCGGCGTCATCGAGGACCGGCTCCTCGTCCTCCTCCAGGAGGTCCGAGAGTTCCGGATCCTGCCGCCCCGGAGAGTTCTCGTACTTTTCGAGGGCGGCCAGGCCTTCCGCCAGGCCGTCCATCCTGCCGGTCCAGTAGACTGATTCGTTGCAGTCCGGACGGTGCAACGTCTCCAACCGCTTGGCCTCCTCGATCAATCTCCGAATCTCGGCCATTGTTTTCGCAAGATCGGGCATTGTCGCCTCCTCGCCTGGGCACCGCCCCGGATGACCTGGGATAGGTTTCCCAGGTGCTTCCTCCCGCGTCCTCCGCCTCATGCTTCCCGCGGCTCGCCGCCGTGCCGTTCGTGTCTCTCTCCCCGCATAGCGCATACCGCCCCACCGCCTGGGCCGCGTTGATCCGGAGATGGATCGGGGCGTCATGGCCTGCGTCCTGTACATTCGGCGGGATGGTCATACGGCCCCCACCGCCCCGGACAAGGCTTGCCCGAGGCCTGGCCGGGCCATGGCTTCCCGCATGATCCGGTCCGCCTCTTCATTGGCCGCCGCGATCTCATCCGGTGTAGCCGGTGGAATCGGTTCAACGGGTGGCGGTGGCGGTTCCAGACTTTTCCGCCATGCGGCTACAACGTCCGAATCTTGCCATCGCTTTCGGGCGAATCCCTCCGGATTGCCGATCCCGCGTTGCTTCTTTGCCCAGCCCAAGGCAAAGGCGCGGAGGGCTTCCTCTTCGCCTGGGGATAACTCCACGCGCGCGGCGCGCTCTTGTTTATTTCCAGTTCCAGTTCCAGTTCCAGTTCTAATTGTATGATTTGGGCTGGCTGAATTATCAGTTTCGGCGGCTGAATTATCAGTTTTAGTCGTGGAATCGCTAGAATCAACTGCCGAACCCTTGCGTTGGATATACTGCTGATGGTTCCGGATTCTTTTCCGGGAAACGTATTCAAGGGTTTCCTGTAATTCCAAGGAGGTTAGATAGCCCTCGCTTAGGACTATCAGCTCGTATTGGACTAGAGTATCGATGAAGCCTTGAAAACGTCCCTGCGGTTTGTGCATCCCCAGTTCATAGGCAAGGCTCCCCTGTACCCCAATGTCTGAATATTTTATCCGGCAATCAGGAGCGTTCCCAATTATTTCCAACAACGTCCAATAAGCTCCGATCCCTTCCATGCCAAAAAGGCCTAGAATGATTTTGTGTCGATAATCCGAATGGGAATCGGTTCGATGCTGGAAGTAGGGGATATTGTTTTTCATGTCGCCCCCCGCCCCGGAGGCCGGTCCCGGATGAAGCGGGATACCTGGCCCTCGTATTCGATTCGGACAGGCTGGCCGTCGTTGAAGTGGACCCGGAATCCGAGATAGCCGAAGGTGGGGGCGCTCGAAAGGGCGCGCTCGATTTCGGGGCGGAGACGTTCCAGTAAGGCCGCCCCGGATTCGGTAGCGGCGGCCATTACCGGACCACCTTGTCAACGGTCCAGAAAGCAACAGGTGGATTGTCTCCGCTTGCCCGGGACCCCGGATCGAGGGCTTTCTCGATCAACGTATCGATGACGGCTTCGGGGATCAGGCGGCGGGCTCCGATCCGGACCGATGGCAACGCGCCGGACTTGATCCAGCGGTGAACCGTGGGGATGGAGCATCGAAGGGTTTCCGCGGTTTCTTCCACGGACAGGAAACGGGAACGAGGCATAGTGGCCTCCGAATATCTCGCCCGTTCCCTGTACTCCCGGCTGATTAGGGCCGGGAGATTCGCCAAGGAAAAGTGCGAGTAATCAGAGGCCCGCCTCAATCGCCGATCATCAACGTATGTTGGGCTTGACCTCGGGAATCAAGCCAACGGTTTCAGCTTGAACGACTCCCGGGCGGGTAGGGGCTCCGAGGAGCCGACTCCATGCCACATGGTTGAACTAATTCGCGCGGACCTTGCACAATGGACAAACAGTCCAAATCATGCACCCTACTCGGTGAACACCGTTGCGTATCCTTTCGGGACGTATTCATGATATACAGACTTATCAGAAAACCGCAAGGGGTATTTTTTCGGGTGTCTAGCTTATTCGGCTAGTGACTGTTACCAGTAAAAAACAGGATTCCAGCGCCTCAAAAAAGACAGCGCTAGCTTTTTAGGTTTTTTGCTAGTGCTATTCAGCCTCAAATCTGTTACCGGAATTGTTACCACAAGTAGCAGTTGACGGAGAAAAAGTGAGGCCTTATTATACAAGCTATCCGGCTATCATCGTTGATCGTATCAATCGGTCGGATAATCTTTTACGCCGTAGTAACAAGCGTGTTTGATCGTCCCTGATTTTGGGTGATTTTGGGGCCTTGAGGGCTTGAGGTGCTGGTGCCGAGAGGCATGGAGGTTCAAGTCCTCTTCGCCGCACGAAAAACGAGACCCGGTCTTCTGACCGGGTCTCGTTTTTATAAGAGGCGAAGAGGACTTGATCCGAAGCACCGACCCTGAGCACGCGAGTCGGCGAGCGTGCGAAGGGGCACCGGGCTTGGAGCCCGGTGAGGTGCTGAGGCGGCCCGGAGCGAGCGACCAGGGATGGGTGCGAGCGTAGGGCAAGCCTCTTCGCCGCAGGAAAACGAGAAGCCCGACCGAAAGGTCGGGTTTCTCGTTTTTAGAAGGGTTACGGATACCTGTCCCCGAGATCCTCTTCGGCCAGCCGGACCGCCTCCTCGAACCGGAGCCGGATCCCCCGGCACCAGGCGTCGGATTTCCGGGCCGCCGCGGAGGCCAAGGCCCGTTCCAACGGCGACGGAACCTGGGTCTGGGGACCGCCGCCCGGGGGGAGCTCCGCGACGGGATCGACGGATGCGTCCCGAAGGGCCCAGGAGGCTCCGAGGAACAGGTCGGATTTCTCGCCGTCCCCGAGGAGTCCCGCCGCGATACCGAGTTCCCCCAGGACGTAGGCCGCGTCCAGCCGTGCCCCGGATCGTTCGAACAGACGAACGGCTTTCCGCAAGTGCTGGAAACCCCGGGCGGGGTCGCCCTTGAGGCAGTCGTTCATACCGAGTCCTTCGAGGGACCAGGCTTTCATCCAGGCGTCCCCGAGCTCGTCGAAACCCTGGAGCCCTTCCTCGAAGCAGGCGCCCGCCATGTTGAAGAGCCCCTCCTCCCTCAGGGAATCCCCGAGGCTTTCCAATGCATGGGCCTCGGTCCATCGATCCCCCGCCTGCCGGGCGCAGCGGACAGCCTCCTCGAGGCGTTCGTCCTGGTCTTCCCCCGCCTTGCGGCCCCCGTTGGTTCCGTAGGCCCAGACGAGGGCCCGGGATACGGTTCCCGGATCGCCCAGGTCCCGGGCCAGGGCGATCGCCTCGCGGGCCCGTTCCATGCCCTGTGCGCGGTCGCCCAGCCAGCATTCCACCACGCCGAGGTCGGAAAGGCACCTCGCGAGCCAAATCCGGTCCTCCTCGGCCCGGAGCAGGCGTTCGGCTTCCAGGTAGTGCCCCCGAGCCTCCCGCCACTCCCCCTGGACGAAGTCGAGCCAGCCCAGGGCGCGCAGGGCCCGGCCCCGAAGGAGGGGGAAGTCGTCGGTCCGGGGAAGGGACATGCACGCCTTGATGGATGCGCGGCCCTCGTTCCAGCGCCCCGAACGGTGCCAGTACCACTCCAGGGAGGAGACGAGCCGGAGAGCGGCCTCGGCGTCCTCCGATGCCCGGAAGAATTCCAGCGCCGTCCGGAGATTCAGGTGCTCTCGCTCCAGGCGGGCCAACGCGGAAGATTGACGCCGGCCGTGGAGCGCGGGCGTCTCGCGCTCGGCCAGGGCCAGGAAATGCGCCGCGTGCCGAAGCCGTACGATCCGGTTCTCGGGCGATTCGGCCAGACGTTCCGCGGCGTACTCCCGGATGGACTCTAGCATCCGAAAGCGGGTAGCGCCTCCCTCGACGTACCGGACCACGAGGCTTTTCCCCACCAGGGACGCCAGACCGTCCACCAGCTTACCGGGATCGGGATCGGAAGGTGCCTCGCAGACCGTCTCGGCGGCGGCCAGGTCGAATCCCCCCGGGAACACGGCCAGCGCTGCGAACACCCCGCGGTCGCGTCCGTCCAGGAGGTCCCACGACCAGTCGATTGCGGACAGGAGGGCCCGATGGCGTTCCGGCAGGTCGGAGGATTCCGCATGCAGAAGGTCGAAGCGGCGATCCAGCCGGGAAAGGAGTTCTTCCGGTTCCAGGACGGCCAGGCGGGCCGCGGCCAGTTCCAGGGCCAGGGGGAGACCGTCGAGGCGTCGGCAGATGGAGGACACCGCGAAGGCGTTGTCATCGGAGAGGGCGAAGTCCGGATTCGCGGACCGCGCGAGTTCCGAGAACAGGCGGATCGAGGAGTATCCCTCGCAGTCGGCTCGGGTGGCGGATCGCGTCCTCGGAGGGATGGCCAGGGTGCGCAGGCGGCATTCCCGCTCCCCCGGGATACCGAGGCGTTCCCGGCTCGTCGCGAGGATCCCGAGGTTCGGGCAGGACTCGAGCAGCCGTTTCACGAATCCGCGGGCGCCCGGAAGATGCTCGAGGTTGTCGAACACCAGCAGCCGACGGGATCTCCCGATCGCCGAGAGGATCGCCTCCTCCACTCCCTTCTCGGAACGTCGGGATTCCAGGATCCCGAGCTCCCGGGCGACGGCGTCGGGAACCTGGGAGGGCTCCCGAAGCGCGGCCAGCTCCACGAAATGGGATCCCTCCGGGAAATCGCGCCCCGCGGATCGGAGGACGTTCCGCGCCAGCAGGGTCTTCCCGATCCCTCCCGCCCCGGTGATCGAGCACAGGCGGCACGTCCCGCCGCGGAGGATAGAGGTCAGTTCGGCGAGCTCTCCGTCCCGTCCGATCATCCACCCGGAGCCCCCGACGGCGTCGAGGGGACCCGGCGCTGCCTCCGGTATTCCCGCGAGTGTCGGGGAATCCGTGCCGTCGGGCGATTCGGCCTCCCGGAGCTCCCGGACCCTGCTTCCCATTCGACGGGAAAGGGGGCGGCCCAGCTCCGTCCGGGATACCCGCTCCCACTCCTCGATGCTCTCCAGCGCGGCCCTGCGTCGGCCCGCGGCCAGCAGGATCTCGACGCGGGCCAGCCGGGCCTCCTCCTCGAAGGGCTCTTCGCGGATCCAGGATAACGCGAAGGCTTCCGCCTTCCGGTAGTCCTTCCGGCGGCGGTGGTAGGCCGTCAGCCTCCGCAGCAGGACACAGTACTCCCCCCGGAGCCGTACGCTCATGGCAAGCTGCCACTCGTCGAAATCGGGGCAGTCCCGGAGGCTGAAGCCGGACAGGAAGGGCGCGCGCCAGAGCGAGGCGGCCGCCTCCGCCCGGGCGGCGCATTCCGGGCAGAGCAGGTCGGGATCGTGGGATTCGCAGGGGACCGCGCCGCTTTGGAACGCGTCGACGTCGACCCTTATCTTCTCGGGGTCCAAACGTAGAAGATCCTGACGAGTGACCAGGAGTCCGGCGCCCAGGGCGTGGTTCAGCTCGAAGACCGAGGATCGCAGGTTGCCTCGGGCCCGGGACTGGCCGCACTCGGGCCAGAGCAGGGCCGCGATACAGTCCCGGGCATGCTCTCCGGGTTCCACGGCGAGCCGGGCGAGGAGCGCCAGGGTCTTGCGGCGCGTGAGCTCGATCGGCCGGGCGTCCACCTCGACGAGGGGAGGGCCCAGCAGGTTCAGGATCACCGGGCCGGACATTTCTTCTCCGTTTTGGATATACGCTGGTGTATATCCCCGCGTACCACTCCAGCATAGACCTCCTGCTCCCGGCGCGCAACGGTTCTGCAACGCGGATGTAGGACGCTCAGGGCGGAGATCGCGGCCGGCCGGGCCGCGGCTTCCCGCCGCCGTCGGCGGCGAACGATCGTTTCAAGGACTGGAGAACACCATGAAGAAAAGGTTTGGTTCCGTGATCCTGGCTTTGGCCGGGATCTTTCTGGTCGCGGCTGCCGTCGCCGGCAGGGAGGCCCCGGGCGTGTTCGTGAACGATGCCGAGGAAAGGCCCCGCAGGATCCCGGGCGAAGCCGCCGTAATCCGTGCCATCTTCGAAACGTACGCCGCCTGTATCGAAAGGCACGACGCGGACGGCTGGATGGCCCTGTGGGACGAGGAGGGCGTCCAGCTTCCCCCGGACGGTCCGATGTTTGTCGGGAAGCCCTCGATCAAGGTCGGAAATTACCAGGAGTTCAAGGATACCTCGAAAAAATGGACGATGAACATCCAGACCCAGGAAGTCCAGGTTTTCCCGGCGGAGGGATACGCGTTTGCCCGGGGAGTCTACGACTGGACCTGCACGCCCGTGGGAGGAGGAGAGGTCCTGTGCTATGACGGCAAGTTCATGACGATCTTCCGCCGGCAGGCCGACGGCACCTGGCTCATCTACCGGGACATCTTCAACTCGAATCTCTGACCGTCCGGTATCGCAGATCCCCCCGCGACCGAAGGACGCCCTAGGCGTCCTTCGGTCCGGTCCGGACGGTATCCTGACTTTGCCCCCGCGAGCAGTATTTTTCCCTGCAACGTTTCTGCAACGGTCTGACAAGAAGCTTGGATTGGGAAGCCCGGTACAGTCTGTAAGGAGGAACCGATGACCCAAGCGGCTGCGGCTCAGCTCGATGCGACGACGGACGGGACCGCGATCTTGAATCTCTTCGACCGGTACGTCGACCGGATCGTCAACTACGACGTGGACGGCTGGATGGCCCTCTGGGATGAGGACGGCGTCCAGCTGCCTCCCGGCAGTCCCATGTGCGTCGGGAAGGACGAGATTCGGCGGGGCAACCAGGGCTGGATCTCGGACCGGTCGGTGATCTGGACCATGCATATCGACACCCAGGAGGTCAAGGTGTTCCCGAAGGAGGGATACGCCTTCGCCCGGGGGGTCTACGGCTGGACCCAGACGCCGCGGAACGGCGGAACGACATCCCGATACGACGGCAAGTTCCTGACGGTGTTCCGCAGACGGAATGACAGTCCCTGGCGCGTCTACCGGGATTGCTTCAACTCCAACGTTCCGACCGTCGAATAGAGCCGATCCCTCGCCGGCTATACAGGAGGCTTCGGGTGCCCTATCCTGGAGCCTCCAGTTCGATGCCGGAGGTCGGGGTTGGATACAATGTCGGGGATTCTAGGATCCATCGCCGGAGGACGTGTCCTGGACGCGGCCACGGGAGGCGGGGGATTCGCGCTCCTGCTGGCGGACCGGCTGGCGGGCTGGACCGAGATCGTGGGGATCGACACGAATCCCAAGGCAGCGGCGTCCTTCTCGGCGGCTGCCGCGGGCCGCCCCGGCATCCGGTTCGAGACCCGGGACGCCCGGGCCACGGGATGGCCGGACGCCTCGTTCGACACCGTCGCGGTGGCCAACTCCCTGCACCACTTCCCGGATCCGTCCGCCCTCCTGGCCGAACTTTTCCGCCTGCTGGCCCCGGGCGGAACCTTCATACTGACCGAGATGCATCGCGATACCCGGGACCCCGCCCGGAAAAGCCACGTCCTCCTGCACCACTGGTGGGCCGAGGTCGACCGGGCCCTCGGGGTGGAGCATCGGGAGACCTACGGACGGGCGGAGCTGACGGCCTTCGCCGCTTCCCTCGGACTCGAGGACCTGGTCCTCCACGATCTGGAGGAGGACGGGGACCCCCGGGACTCGGAAGCCTTGGAGGAGGTCGGACGGGCGATCGACGCGTACATCGCCCGGGTGAAGGGGACGCCGGACTCGGAACGCCTGATCATGCGGGGCGAGGAGCTCCGGTCCCGGGTCGACCGGACGGGATTCCTGGGAGCCCCCGGGTTCCTGGCCGTCGGGAGGAAGCGGATCGCCCCTCACCTCCCCGGTGTGAACTCGAAGTCCGATACGACGACATCGTAGGGGCCGGGGCCGGCCGGGGGGGCGCCGCGGAAGAGCCAGAGGTTGAAGCGGACCCGGGCCTTCCCGGGATCGGGGACCTCCCCCCGGAAGGTCCAGGCCCGGACTTCCCGGCCGTCCGCCCGGCACGCGAAGGAGACCGAACCCGGCTCCCAGCGCATCTCGAAGCGGTAGACCGAGGCCGGCGGCAGGCGGAAGGAATCCTGGTTCCCCGGCCGTTCGTAGGGCTGGACCGTGAACCACCCGTCCGGCCCCTCGGGATCCCCCCAGCGGGAGAGCTCGATGTCGATCTCCCGGTTGTGGAGTCCCGGGTTCGGATCCCAGGTGAAGAAGCCGAACACGATCCCGGGATCCAGGTCCCGGGCTCCCCCGTCGAGGTCGAAGCGGTAGGTGCCGTAGCCGGTCGCCTTCCGGGCGATGATCTCGCAGGCCGTCCAGGTTTCCTCCCGCTTGCGGACCGAGAGGACCAGGCGGCCGGCCTCGTCCGTCCGGACCTGGTCCTGGGTATCCCGGAAGACGTTCGGTCCCGGGGCCGAGGGTCCCGCCGTACGGCGGACCGTCCAGGAAAGACCCCCGAAGTCCAGGATCCGGGGTCCCGCCGCGGAAGCGGGGGCCGCGGCCGAGAGGGCCGCCAGGAAGGCGGCCGCGGACCGGAGGAGACGAGCACCACTTACCGGGCCGCTCACGAGACAGCCCCGGCAGGCCCTATGGGGCGTCGGAAGACCCGGTACCGCTTGTACACCCGGCCGCCGAAGCGCTCGGCCAGCACCGGTGTGTTCGGGTTGTCCGCGGAGGTCAGGGAAAGGTCTATCCATTCGTAGCCCCGTCCCTCGAGGCGGCGGAGCATCTCGTCGAAGAGGAGGGCGGCGACCCCGGCGTTCCAGTGCTCCGGCGGAACGAGGACGCTTTTGATGGTCACGCAGCGGTAGCGGCGGCCCAGAATTGTACTCGGGAAGCGGTCGGCCGGGCGCAGGGGCCGTGACCGGAAGGCCAGCCGCCAAAGGCCGGCCAGGGTCGAGCTGAGGTCCGAGAATCCGTCGCAGGTACGGAAGATCTCGTTCAAGTCCGGTATGGCCGGGAAGAAGCCGACGGTCTTGCCGTCCTTCTCCGCGAAGAGGATGAGGTCGGGATCCGCGAAGCGCCGGAAGGGGGCCAGGAGGGCCCGGACCGCGGAGCGCTCCCAGCCGATGAATCCGGGCAGGTGGGCCAGGCTTCGGTTGAGGAGGTCGTGGACCCGGTCGACCTCCTCCTCGAAGCGGGAAAAGTCCGCGCCCCGGTTGGCGTACCCGCGCCGCCGCCGGGACCAGTCGGCCAGGCGGGCAAGCCGTTCCCGATCCGGGACGGACCTGTCCAGGCGGACCTCGAAGGCCAGGTTGTCCCCCCGGGCGGGCTCGAAGCCCAGGAGCTCCATCGTGGGCAGGTAGTAGGGCGGGCTGTGGCCGCACAGGAGGGCGGGGGGCCGGTCCCGGCCCTCCACCAGGACCCCGTAGGCGTTCTCGTAGTCCAGGTGGAAGGGGCCGTAGAGCTCGACGCAGCCCCGGGCCCGGCCCCAGCCCTCCGCGGCGTCCAGGAGAGCCCGGGCGGCGTCCGGGTCGTCCCGGTACTCCAGGAACCCGAAGAAGCACGTCTTGCGGCCGCTCCGGGCGTCGGCGTCCGGATCCCGCCAGGCCGCCACGGTCCCCACGATCCGGTCCCCCCGCCGGGCCAGGAAGGGGGCCGCCTCTCCGCCCCGGCGGAAGAGCTCGCCCCGGCGGGGATCCAGGGCTTCCCGGCGTTCCGGCAGGAGGGGCGGCACCCAGAGGGGATCCCCGGCGTAGACGGTCCAGGGGAAGCGGAGAAAGGCCTCGAGGTCCCGTCGGCCCGCGGCGGGGCGGACCGCCACGGGGGACGGGGAGTCCGCGTCCCGGGCTTCGCTCACGGTTCGCCGCCCGATTCCGGGGCGGCCCGGGCCGCCAGCTCGGCCCGGAGCCGGGCGTGGGCTTCCCGGGTGAGGGGATAGACGGAGGCGAAGACGGCACCCGCCCCCAGGAGGATGGCGGGCCCCAGGCCCATGACCAGGCGGATTCCGGCCACCGCCCGTTCAGGCTGGTCCGAGGAGGCGGGCACGTAGCCGGCGGCCCCCAGGACCAGGAGGACCAGGGGGAGGGCCAGGGAGCTGGCCACCTTCTGGGCCAGAGTGATCAGGCTGTAGAACATTCCCTCGTGGCGGGCCCCCGTGGTAGCCTCGTCCAGCTCCACGGCGTCCGGGATGATGGCCCAGGGGAGGACGTGGGCCGCCCCCACCCCGACCCCCGCGGCCACGGACAGGGCGGCGATGAAGGCCAGCGGCGTCGAGGGGTCGAGGAAGGCCAGGGCGCCCAGGCAGACCGCCAGGAGGCCCGCCCCGACGGCGTAGGTCCTCCGCTTGTCCAAGCGCGCGGATACGAAATTCCACAGGGGCAGGGAGACCAGGGCGGTCACGAAGATGAGGCCCATGATGAGGTCCATGGAGGCTTCCCTGCGGACCACGTGCTTGATGTAGTACACGATGAGGGCCTGCAGGAGGTCCAGGCAGACCCAGGTGGCCAGGAAGATCCCCGCCCCCAGGAGGAAGGCCCGGTTCCGGAAGGCCGCGGCCAGGGAATCCCGGATTCCGGGACGTTGCTCCGTCGGGGCTTCGGGCCGCTCCCGCACCGCGGCGAAGCAGGAGAAGAGGGGTGCCACGGAGACGACCGCCGCCCCGCAGGCCAGGAGGAAGACCCGCCGGGCGGAGTCCGGCCCGAAGCCCCCCGCCAGGGCCGGGGGCACCGTGAAGACCAGGAGGCTTCCCAGGATCGAAAAGGCCATGCGCCAGGAGGTCAGGGAGGTCCGCTCGTCGTAGGAGGGGGCGATCTCGGGGGTCAGGGCGTAGTAGGGCATGTACACGAAGGTGGCGGCGACGTCGAAGAGGGCGTAGGCCGCCCCGTAGTAGGCCGCCAGGAGGACGGGGGAGGGGAGGGCCGGCCGGGTCCACAGGAGGAGGAAGGCCGCCCCGAAGGGCAGGGCCCCGAAAAGGATGTAGGGCCTCCTCCGGCCCCAGCGGCTCCGGGTTCGGTCGACCAGGTGGCCGATGAGGGGGTCGTTCAGGTAGTCGACGCTCCGCCCCACGAAGATGGCCGCCGCGGCCAGAGCCGGGGCCAGGCCCACCACGTCGGTCAGGAAGACCGACAGGTAGGCCCCCGCCATGGTGGTGGTCACCGAGAACCCGAGGTCCCCCGCCCCGTAGGCGAGCTTCCGTCCCAGCCCGAGCTTGCCGTTCATGGCGGAAAGCATAGGGCGCCGCCTCGGGACGGTCAAGCGAGACGCCGCATCCTCGATGTAAGGCCGCGGCGCCGGTTCATTCCGAGCAGTCCGACCGGAGGGTGATGCGTCGATGGTAGAGATCCGTCGGGACCTCGAAGGAGCAGCGGAATCCGTTTCCGGCCGGGAAGGTCACCGCTCCCTTGAGCTGACCCTCCGCCAGGGCCAGGATGAACCGGAACCCCGAACTATCCTGGGTACGCGGGTCGAAGCCCGGGGGGACCCCGGATCCGTCGTCCGCGTACCGCACGCAGAGCCTGCCCGGGGCCGTTTCGCAGGCCTCGATCCGGATCGTTCCCTCCCGCCCTTCCGGGATTCCGTGCAGCAGGGAATTCGAGACGAGCTCGTTCACGATCAGGCCGAGGGGTATCGCGATGTCGAGCAGGATGTCCGGGGCGTCTACCTCGATTCGGACCCGGATCGAACCGTCCGACCGTCCGAGCTCGGAGAGAATGGTTTCGGTCAAATTTTCGATGTACTTTCGCAAGGGGATGCTCGACAGGTCGTCCGATTCCGGGAGCATCCGCTGGGCCAGGATGATGGAGTCGAGCTTGCCTCCCAGGTTCTGCGCGAAGGCTTCGACCGACTTGTCCGGGTAGTCCGCCGCCTTGAGTCCGACGAGGCTCTTCACGAGCTGCAGGGAATTCCCGATCCGGTGGGCCAGTTCCCGGAGGAGGGTCTCCTCCTGGAGGAGGGTCGCCTTGAGGCGCTCCTCCGCGCGGATGCGTTCCTGGATTTCCGCCGTGAGGCTTTTCGTCTTGGCGGCCACCTGGCTTCGCAGGGAGAGGCTCCAGGCCGCGAAGAGCATCCCCGCAAAGGCGATCCCGGCCAGGGTGAACCATATCCAGGTCGGTACGGTTCGCTCGGGCTCCGGCTGGGTCCATTTCCGGAACGCCCGGGAATAGAAGGACTCGGGGTCATTCACCATGGCGGCCATGAGCCGATCGATCCCCTCGAGGATATCCGCGTTCGCGTCTTTCCGGACCGCGAAGTGCAGGGCCACGGGGGAGAAGCTGATGGGGGTGACCCGCACCGGATAGTTTCGGGCCAGCTCGGTGCCCAGGGAGTAGATGGTGACTCCCGCGTCCGCGGAACCGTCCGCGATCGCCGCCATCACCTGGGCGTTGTCCTCGGTGAGTACCATCCGGCAGGAGATCCCGAAGGATCCCGTATAGATGAGGAATCCCTCCGTGAACACCGAGCCCCGGACGGCGGCTATCTTCCGGCCTTCCAGGTCGAAGACCGTGTGGATCGGGAAGCGGGGGCTCGTGAACACTACGCCGCTGTCCACGAAGACCGGGTGCTTGGAGAAATCCCGGGTCTTCGTCCGCTCTGGGGTGTAGCCCAGGGCCGGCAGAAGGTCGATCCGGCCGTCGGTGAGCTCGGCCTGCAGGTTCTCCCAGGTCCCCCGCTCGAACTCCAGGTTCCATCCCAGTTCCCGGGCGAAGTGCTCCGCGAGCTCGATGAACAGACCCGCGGGCTTCCCGTCCTTCTCGAAGACCAGGGGGGCGGCGGGGAATAATCCGATACGGACCGTCCGGGGGGCGGGCGCGAGGGGGCCCGCCGACAGCGCGAACGCGATGAACGCCAAAAACGCGGCGGCGCTCCGGCGCCTCGGCGGGCAGGTAGAACCCATGGAGTCTCCTCGAGATCCATTCTAATCCCGCGCCATCGGGTTCTCAAGTCCGGCCGCCCCCTTCCCGGTCGTACCGGTCCCCGGCCCGGGGCTCCAGCCGAGCCCGGTCCAGGATCCGGATCCGTCCTCGGGCGCCGTCCAGGATCCCCAGATCCCGGAACTTCCGCACGGCCCGGGCAAGCTGGCGGTAGCTGGCCCCGATGAAGTCCGCCAGCTCCCCCAGGTCGTCGGTGCCCACGATCCGTCCCTCCGGATCCGAGGCGGCCAGGAGATAGCTGGCCAGGCGGGCCTCCACGGGGTAGCGGAGATTGACGGATTCCGCCTGGGCCCGCTCTCCCAGCTTGCGGCCCAGGCGCTCGCAGAGGAAGGCCAGGAGCCGGCTGTACCGATCCACGGATGCCCGTACCGTCGCGGAGGGCAGGGCCAGGCACACGGTGTCCGTCAGGGCCTCCACGGTCAGGGCGTACGTGTCCGAGGTGAACAGCTCGAGCTCCCCCAGGACCTCCGGGGGGCGGTAGAAGGCGGCCAGGATGCCCCGGCCGTTCTCTAGGATGCTGTAGGCCTTGGCCCGGCCCTCCACGAAGAACAGGAGGTCCCGGGCGGGATCCCCGGACCGCACGATGGGATGGCCGGGGCCGTGCCGTACGGGCCGGAGGGATTCGTACAGGTCCCGGGGAAGGATGCGGTCCAGACCCCAACGTGCTGCGTAGCCGCCCGTCTCCTCCATGTCCGCCTCCTCGGTCGTTTCCGGTGTCACGTAGCTTGTGAAGAGTCCCGGATTATTTCAGTGGATAGGACATATGTCCTATCCGGAAACCCCATTCTACCCGGATACTCGAATCCGGGAAAGGCGGACAGGATGATGTACACGATACTTGCGTCCCTTACGGGGGTCCTGATCACCCTCATGAACTCGGTGAACAGCCGGCTGGCCGCGACGGCCGGATACCCCGCGGCGGCGGTGACGGCCCACGTGGTCGGCCTGGCGGCCGTGACGATCCTGACCCTGGCGCGGAAAGAGCCTCCCGAGCCCGGCCGGGTGCCGTTCCGTTTCTACCTGGGAGGGTTTTTCGGGGTCGGGACGATCTTCGCGTGCAACTTCGCGTTCTCGACCCTGAGCGCCTCCCTGGCCGTGGCCCTGTCCCTCCTGGGCCAGGCGGGCTTCTCCCTACTGGCCGACGGGACCGGCCTCCTGGGCCGGAGGAAGTACCCCCTGGGTCCGGGCCGCCTCCCGGGCATAGCCCTGGCCGCCGCGGGGACCGCCGTCCTGGGGTGGGGCGGGGAGCTCCGATGGGCCGCCGTGCCCGCGGCCCTGGCCGCGGGGATCCTCCCGGGGATCTCCTTCATCCTCAACTCCGAACTGGGGCGGCGGCGCGGGGTCCTGCGAAGCGCCCGCTGGAACTACCTGACCGGCCTGGCGGGCACGGCCGCGGTGGCCGCCCTCACCGGGCTTCCGGCGGCGCCCGCGGCCCGGGCGGTCCTGGAAGCGGGCCCCCTCCTGGCCCTGGGCGGGGGGCTGGCGGGTGTGGCCGTCGTGGCGACCATGAACTTCGTGTTCCCGAGGGTCCCGGCCTTCACCGCGACGATCCTCCTCTTTTCCGGCCAGGCCCTGGCGGGCGTGGCCCTGGACTGGGCGGCCCGGGGAGAGCTCGACCTCCACAAACTGATCGGTACGGGGATCGTCCTGGCGGGACTGGTGCTCGATTCCCGGATCTCCCGCAGGCCCGCGGCCGCGTGCTAGGATGGCTCCCATGCCGCGACGTTACGACACGGTCTTCATCGACGCCGACGACACCCTCTTCGACTATCCCCGGGCGGAGGAGCGCGCCTTCTCCCGGACCTGCGTCCGCTTCGGCCTTTCGGACACGCCGGAACTCCGGGCCGCCTACCGGCGGATCAACCGGGAGCAATGGAAACTCCTAGAGCGGGGAGGGACGGACCAGGCCACCCTGCGGGTCGAGCGGTTCCGCCTGCTCTTCGAGGAGACCGGGGACCGGCTCGATCCTGCGGCCGTGGGCGGGGCCTACGTGGAGGAGCTCTCGCAGGGGGCCGACCTCCTTCCGGGGGCCCGGGAGATCTGCGGATACCTGGCGGAGCGTTACCTACTGGCGATCGTGACCAACGGCCTGGCCGACGTCCAGCGCTCCCGACTGGCCCTCTCGGGGCTCGGGGACCTCGTCGCGGCCCTGGTCATCTCCGAGGAGGCCGGGACCTCGAAGCCGGATCCCCGGATCTTCGAGTACGCCTGCGGCCGGGTAGGCCGGACCGACCGCGGGCGGATGCTCATGGTCGGGGATTCCCTGGAGTCCGACATCCGGGGAGGGACCGCCTTCGGGATCGACACCTGCTGGTACAATCCCCGGGGGATGGAGAATCCCACGGAACTCCGGCCGACCTACGAGATCCGGTACCTGGCGGAGCTGCGGAGCATCCTCTGACCCGGAGTGTCCGGTCAGCCGTTCACGGATTTGGCACTTCGGCCGCGGACTTGCGGGGACCGGGGGCCCGCCGCTAGAATGGGAGTCTGGGTCGAGTCGGCGCGGGGCGCCTGGTCGGCCCCGGACCCGAGATCGGTCCGGCCGGTCGATCCTTCCGCGGAGGTGGGGCATGAAGAACAGGGGCGGTGGTTCCGCCTTCAAGATCGCGGCCTTCCTGGTGCCCGTGGGGGTGCTCTTCGCGGCTTTCTTCCTCTACCCCTTCGTGTTCACCCTCTTCGCCAGCCTGACCCGGTGGAGGGGCATCGGGGCCATGCGCTTCATAGGCCTGGGGAACTTCGGCCGACTCCTGGGGGATCCGACCTTCCGGCTGGCCATCCGCAACAACGTGACCTGGGCCCTGGCCGCGGGCTTCGTCCAGGTGCCCCTGGCCGCCCTGGTCGCGATACTGCTGGCCCGGCGTCCCCGGGGCTGGAAGTTCCTCCGGACGGTCTACTTCCTGCCGAACGTGATCTCCACGGTGGCCCTGGCCATGGTGTGGTCCGCCCTGTACAACCCCCAGTACGGGTTCTTCAACGGCCTTCTGAAACTGGCGGGCTTCGAGGCCCGCAACTTCCTGGGAGATCCGTCCACGGCCCTCCTGTCCGTGATCGTGTCCAGCGTCCTCTATATCGGGTACTTCATGATCATCCTCCTGGCCGCGGCCATGAACATACCCCAGGAGCTCTACGAGGCCGCCAAGATCGACGGCGCCAACGCCTTCCAGCAGGAGTTCCTGATCACGGTGCCCATGCTCCGGGGAACCCTGGTCACCTCCATCACCCTGGCCATGGCCTACGGGATGCGGCACTTCGAGGCCACCTTCCTCATGACCGGGGGCGGTCCCGCCTATTCCACCACGACCATGGGCATAGACTTGTTCCTCAAGATGGACGCCCTCCGGTACAGCGAGGCCAGCGCCGCCGGGGTGATCCTGATCCTCCTGGGAACCGTGGTGATCGTGGCGATCCGGAAGATCCTGGGGAACAAGGACCCCATGTCGGAGGCGGGACAATGAGCGGGACCCCCGGATCCGGAGGCCTTCGGGCCGGTGCCGCCCTCGCGGTCCTCCTCAAGTGGATCGTGCTCGTCTTCTTCCTGGCCGTGGCCGTCCTGCCCCTGGCCTGGCTGGTCCTGAACTCCTTCAAGACGAACCTGGAGATCCAGAGCTCCCCCTTCTCCCTGCCCGCCCGGCCGGACTTCGAGAACTACGCCAACGCCGTGGCCCTGGCCGACCTGCCCCGGCTCTTCCTCAACTCGGTGATCGTGGCGGTCGGGACGGTCTTCCTGAACCTCGTCGCCTCCTCCATGGCGGGTTTCGTACTGGCCCGGGAGTCCTGGAAGGGCCGGGAGACGGTGCGCACGGTCCTGGAGGCGGGGGTCCTGGTCCCCATCCTGGCCTTCATGGTGCCCTACTTCACCCTGGTGACCCGCCTGGGCCTGTACGACAAGCTCGTGACCCTGGTGCTGGTGTACGCGGCCATCAACGTGCCGGTGTCCATCTTCCTGGTGACCTCCTTCATGCGGGCGATCCCGAAGGAGATGGAGGAGGCCGCCATCATCGACGGCTGCTCCTTCGTCCAGCGCTTCACCAAGGTGGTCCTGCCCCTGTCCCGGTCGGGCCTGGTGACCGCTGGAACCTTCTGCTTCATCTACGCCTGGAACGAGTTCCTGATGGCCATGCTCCTGACCTCCAGCATCTCCGCCCGGACCATCCAGCTGGGGATCCGTTTCTTCACCAGCCAGTTCATCACGGACTACGCGGGGATGTTCGCGGCCATCGTCCTGTCCATCCTGCCCTCGGTCCTGGCCTACGTCTTCCTGCACAACAAGATCATCGCGGGCCTCACCGCAGGCGCCGTGAAGGGCTAACGGCCCGGAGTGTCCAATTAGTCGGTTACTTGTTGGACAAGCCCATGAAGGAGCGGATATGGACTTCGAGCGAAAGCGCTTCGGGACCCTGTCGACCGGCGAGGAGGTCGACCTCTACATCCTCAAGTCCGCCGACCTTTCCTTGGGGATCACCCCGTACGGGGCGACCCTGGTGTCCTTGGTCGTGCCGGGGAGATCCGGCCGGGACGATGTGCTCCTAGGCTTCTCCACCCTGGGACCCTACACCCGGAAGCATCCCTTTTTCGGCTCCACGGTGGGGCGGTTCGCCAACCGCATAGCCGGGGGACGATTCGGCCTTGGCGGGAAGGACTACGTCCTGGCCCGGAACAACGGGCCGAACTCCCTGCACGGGGGCCTGCGGGGCTTCGACAAGCACGTCTGGAAGGCGGAGGCCTACCGGGAGGACGGGGGGGTCTTCGTGCGTCTTTCCCACACGAGCCTCGACGGGGACGAGGGGTACCCGGGAACCCTCCGGGCGGCGGTGACCTACGGGCTTTCCGGGGACAACGAGGTCTCCGCCCTCTACGAGGCCGAGGTGGATGCCCCCTGCCCGGTCAACCTCACGAACCACGCCTACTTCAACCTGGCCGGGGAGGGCCGGGGCACGATCCTGGACCACGAGGCCGCCCTCTTCGCGTCCGCCTACCTCCCCGTGGACGGGACCCTCATCCCGACCGGCGAGCTCGCCCCCGTAGCGGGCGGTCCCTTCGACTTCCGGACCCCCAAGCCCATCGGCCGGGACCTCGAGGCCGCGGGAGGGGGTTACGACCACTGCTTCGTCGTGGACGGGGTCCCCGGGAACCTCCGGCCCTGCGCCCGGGTGGGCGACCCCGGGAGCGGCCGGACCCTGGAGGTCTCGACCACCCAGCCGGGGGTCCAGTTCTACACGGGCAACTTCCTGGACGGGATCCCGGGCAAGCGGGGGGCCCTGTACGGGAAGCACGCGGGTTTCTGCCTGGAAACCCAGGGCTTCCCGGACGCCCCGAACCAAACTACCTTCCCGGACTGCGTCTTCGGCCCGGTTCGGCCCTACCGGGAGCGGACGGTCTTCACCTTCGGGTACTGAGGAGCCTCAAAGGAACGGCCCGCCGTTCTTTCGAAGGCGGGCCGTTTTTGTCTCGGCGCAGAGAGCTCCCGGGACCAGGCTAACCCTTGACGCCTCCCGCGGCCACGCCGCGGATCAGGAACTTCTGCATCCCGAGGGTGAACACGAAGACCGGGATGAGCATGATCGTGCTGGCCGCGCACATCTGGCCCCAGGTCAGGGTGTCCCCTCCGATCAGGCTGCTGATGGCCACCGGAGCCGTCCGGGCGTTCACCCCCGTCAGGATCAGGGCGTAGAGGAACTCGTTCCAGCTGTTGATGAACGCGAAGACCGCGGCCACCACGAGTCCCGGGGCGGCCAGGGGCAGGAAGATCAGCCGGAACATCCCCCAGCGGCTGCACCCGTCCACCATGGCGGCCTCCTCGTAGCTCTTGTCCACCACCGTGAAGAAGGGGATGAGCATCCAGATCACGTAGGGGACGTTGAAACTCGAGTGGGCCAGGGTGATGCCGAAGATGGTGTCCCGGATGCCCACGGTGCGGAACATCAGGTACAGGGACACCACCAGGGACATCTGGGGTAGCATGCGGAAGACCAGGAAACTGTAGGCCAGGGCGTTCTTGCCCCGGAACTTGAACCGGGTGAGCCCGTAGGCCGCCATGGCCCCCACCCCCACGGAGAGGGCGGTGGACAGAAGGCCCACGATCACGGAGTTCCGCATGGCCCTCATCAGCTGGCCGTTCTGGAAGACCAGGGCGTAGCTGGCTCCGGTGAACTGCTTGAGCGAGAGCTTTTGGCCCGAGAGGATCACGATGTCCCGGCGGAAGCCGTTCAGCAGGGTGATCGCGATGGGGTAGAGTTCCACCGCCAGGACCGCCAGGGCGAAGACGGCCACCGCGGCGGTGATGATTTTCTTGCGCGTCGCCAGCCTCATCGGTTCTCCCCCTGCTCCTCGAGCTTTTCTAGGCTCATGTTCTTCCGGACCAGGGTGACCGCGAAGAGGATGGAGATCACCAGAAGGAAGATGGCCATGGCGCTGGACATTCCGACCTTCATGTACCCGAAGGCCTGGCGGTGGGTGTACAGGCTGAACAGGGTCGTGGCCATGCCCGGTCCTCCCTCGGTCATCACGTAGACCTCGCTGAAAATTCGGAGGGCGTCGATGATGCGCAGGAGCAGGGCCGTCAGGATGGTGGGGTAGAGCAGGGGCAGGATGATCTTGGTCAGCCGTTTGGTCGAGGTGGCTCCGTCGATCTCCGCGGCCTCCAGGATGTCCGCGGGGATGCCCACCAGGCCCGCGTACAGGAGCATGAAGACGAAGGGCCACATGCGCCAGACGTCCTGCACGATCACCGCCGCGTAGGCGTAGGTCGGATGGCCCAGCCAGGTGATCTCCGGGGCTCCCAGGGACAGGAGGAAATTGTTCAGGGCGCCGTACCGAGGCTGGAGCATGAAGCGCCAGGTCATGCCCGACACGATGGGCAGGAAGAAGACCGGCAGGAGGATGAGGGCGCGGACCACGCGGCCTCCCCGGAATTCCCGGTTCAAAAGGAGGGCCGCCCCCAGGCCCAGGGCTATCTCGATCGGAATGGCGATGAAGATGAAGCCCAGCTGGAGCCGGAGGCTGTTCCAGAACTCCTTGTCCCTCACCAGTTCCACGTAGTTTCCCGCCCCGACGAAGCGCCGGGTTCCCCCGCCCGCGGACAGGGGCCAGTCGAAGAGGGAGACCACGAAGGAGAAGACGATGGGAAAGATGAGGACCGCGAACACGATGAGGAAGGCCGGTATCAAAAACGGGACGGGGGAGCCGTAGCTCCCCGTCCCGTTTCCAGAAGCGGCGTTCCCGGAAGGGCTAGTAGCCCGCCTTCTTGAGAATGTCATTGGTTTCCCGAACGATGGCCTGGACGGCGTCCTTGGTGGGCATCTGGCCGGTGATTCCCATGATCCAGTACTTCTTCACCACGTCCTGGACCTGTCCGATCTCCTTGAACCTCGGCCGGGAGGCGGCCACGTTCATGGACGCGGCGAGGGCCGGCAGCCAAGGCTTGCTGGAGACGAAGGCCGGGTTGGTCAGGGACTCGGTGCGGGCGGGGATCGTGTTGGCCTGGACCAGCTTGTCCGCCACGGCCTTGCTGGACCACCAGTAGACGAACTCCGCCGCGGCGTCCTGGTTCTTGGAGGCCTTGGGGATGCAGATGGCCCAGGCGCCGGTGACGGCGGCCTGTCCGCGGGGTCCCGCGGGCGGGGCGGAGTAGGCGATCTTGCCGGCGACCAGGGACTTGTTCGGGTCCTCGTAGGCGGCGATCTGGGCCGGCCAGATGAACATGGAGAAGACGCCCTTGGGGTCCGCGGCGAAGGCGGCCTGGCGCTCCACGTGGGCCATGGTCTCGGCACCCTTGGGGGAGATGGCCATCAGCTTCTTGTAGAACTCCATGCCCTCGATGGCCTTGGCCTCGTCCAGGACGACCTTGAAGGTCCCGCCGGTGTAGTCGATGAACTTGGTGCCGTGGGATTCCCACATGAACACGGCTTCCGAGAGGACGCCGGCGGGTCCGCCGTTGAAGGGGCCGAAGCCGGCGGCGATCCCGTTCTCGTGGAAGAAGGTCCCCATTTCAAGGAGTTCCTTGAAGGTCTTGGGGATGCCGAGGTCGTACCCGTACTTGGCCTTGAACTGGGTCTTGTAGGTCGGGTTCTCGATCAGGTCCTTCCGGGTCATCCAGACATAGAGGTTCCCGTTGATCGGGATGCCCAGCTGGACGCTGTTCCAGGTGCCGATGCTCAGCATCTTGGGGGTCACGGACTTCGGATCCGTCTTGGGATACACCTTGCCCGCGGGCCACTGGGCGAAGGGCTGGAGCAGGGAGGCGAAGACCGGGACGTTGCCCTCGTCGATGCCGACCACGTCGTAATCGGTGCTGGTGGCGGTCACGGCCACGGCGGTCTTGGTCAGGACCTGGGGGGGCTGGAGCATCTCGATGTTGACCTTGATGTTCGTGGCCTTCTCGAACTCCGGCAGCATGGCCACCAGGGCCTTCGGATAGGGATCGTCCCAGAGCAGGACGTTGATGACCTTCTGCTGGGCGGACGCGAACGCGGCGGCCGCCAGGAGGGCACCGAGCAAGACGCTTTTCTTCAGGTTCATCTCGCACTTCCTTTTTTCGCTGGACATGGGTTCCGGAAGCCTACCGCATTCCGTCTGCCGCCGCCCGGGATCGATCCCGATTGGGGACGGCATATTAGTTACTTCATGTAAATAATACCCGGTATTGGAATCCTATCAACAAAAAACGGTGAAATCCGAGGCCGCGACCTCCCTCGGCGGGCCCGGCACTCGGGCCCGGCCGGCCTTGCCGTGGGACCGGAAACCCCACTTTGTCCTTGACAGGTCCGGATTCTCCCCCTAGGATCGATTTACTTACACTTGAAAAGAAATATGTCCGCGAGGAAGGCTATATGTCCAGACTGGAGATCATCAGGACCGGAAACGGCTTCGAGGTTCGGCTGGGGGGCCGCCTGGCGATCGAGCACGGACCCGGCCGGCCCTTCCTGTCCGCGGGCCGGGGGGAAGGCCGCTACGACATGCACCACGGCAACTTCGAGGTGACCGAGAGCCTCGCCGAGCTCGTTGCCCTGGAGGACTTCGAGTTGGCCCCCCGGCCGGACGGGGGGGCCGAGGTCAGCTTCTCCCGCCGGGGGCTCTACCCCGTGCGGGCGGACTTCTCCGAGGTCCGGGGCCGCCTGGTCGTCTCGTTCCGGGCCGAACCCGGGGAGGGCGGATCGGCGCCGCCCAACCGGTACCGGGTGCGGCTTCCCGCCGAGCCGGCGGAGCACGTCTACGGGGCGGGGGAGCAATTCTCCCATTTCGACCTCCGGGGGCGGGTCTTCCCCCTGTGGACCAGCGAGCAGGGCGTCGGCCGCAACAAGCTGACCGAGGTGACCCGCCTGGCGGACCTCCACGACAAGGCCGGGGGCGATTACTGGTGGACCTTCTATCCCCAGCCCACCTTCTGCTCCAGCCGGCGGATCTTCTACCATTTCGACGCGACCGCCTGGGCGTCCTTCGATTTCCGCTTCCCGGACCGCCACGAGTACTACGTCTGGGGCCCGCCCGCGAGCCTGACCGTGGGGGCCGCGGATTCCATGCTCGACCTGGTCTCGGACCTGACGGACCTCCTGGGACGCCAGCCGGAGCTCCCGGACTGGGCCCACGACGGGGTGGTCCTGGGCATCCAGGGCGGGACCGAGACCTGCCTGGCCAAGCTGGCCCGGGCCCGGGCCGCGGGGGTCCCCGTGTCGGGGATCTGGGCCCAGGACTGGGAAGGGATCAACATGACCAGCTTCGGCCAGCGGCTCCGCTGGAACTGGGTCTGGGATCCCGAGCGGTACCCCGGCCTGGACGAGGCGATCCGGAGCCTTCGGGCCGAAGGCGTCCGCTTCCTGGGCTACATCAACCCCTACGTCGCCGCGGGCAAGTCCCTCTTCCGGGAGGCCGCCGCGAAGGACCTCCTGGCCCGCAGGGCGGACGGCTCGGTCTACCTCGTGGACTTCGGGGAGTTCGACGCGGGGATCGTGGACTTCACCAAGCCCGAGGCCTTCGCCTGGTACAAGGGGGTCATCCGGAAGAACCTGGTCGAGTTCGGCCTTGCCGGCTGGATGGCGGACTTCGGGGAGTACCTGCCCACGGACGCCGTCCTGGCGGACGGGACCCCCGCGGAGCTGGCCCACAACGAGTGGCCCGCCCTCTGGGCCCGGGCCAACCGGGAGGCCGTGGACGAGGCGGGCGCGTCGGGAGAGATCGTCTACTTCATGCGGGCGGGCTGGACGGGGAGCCAGAGGTGGTGCCCGATGATGTGGGCGGGTGACCAGAACGTGGACTGGTCCAGGGACGACGGGCTCCCCTCGGTGATCCCCGCGGCCCTGTCCCTGGCCATGAGCGGCCACGGCCTGCACCATTCCGACATCGGCGGCTACACGACCCTGTTCATCCTCAAGCGGACCAAGGAGCTGTTCCAGCGATGGGCGGAGCTGGCCGCCTTCACCCCCTTCATGCGGAGCCACGAGGGCAACCGGCCGGGGGACAACTGGCAGTTCGACTCCGACGAGGAGACCCTCCGGCACCTGGCCTCCATGACCCGCCTGCACGTAGCCCTCAAGTCCTATCTCAAGGACTGCGTCCGCCAGAACGCCCTGCGGGGACATCCCGTCCAGCGGCCGCTCTTCCTCCACTTCGAGGAGGACCCCGAGGCCTGGGGCATCCAGGACCAGTTCCTCCTGGGCCCGGACCTCCTGGCGGCCCCGGTCCTGGAGGAGGGAGCCCGCAAGCGGCGCCTCCACCTGCCGCCCGGGGAATGGGCGGATTTCTGGTCCGATCGAGTCGTCCGCTCGCCGTCCCCCTCGGGCACGACCCTGGAGGTCGAGGCCCCGATCGGGAGGCCCCCCGCCTTCTTCAAGGCTTCCTCGGCCTGGAAGGACGTGTTCCGGAAGGCCGCGGACGCCGCGTCGGGGGCCGGCCGGTGAACCATTTCCGGCGGGACGCACCGGGCTCCGGGGACCCGCTCCGCTCCTCGGACGTCCGCAGGCGGAACGAGAACCTGGTGCTACGGCTGATCCGGGCCTCCGGGGACCGGGGACTCTCCCAGTCCGAGGCCGTGACCGCCACGGGCCTGCGCGCCCCGACCATGCTGCGTATCTTTTCCAGCCTGGAGGAGTCGGGCTACATCGAGTCCTTGCCCCCGGCGGCAACGGAGGAGGAGGGGAAGGAGCGCAAGGGCCGTCCCCCCGTGTCCTTCGCGGCCCGGGCGGACGCCCTCTATACCCTGGGGGTCGAGTTCTGGGTGGACCGCGTCTCCCTGGGGCTCTTCGACTTCCGGGGAAACCACCTGTCCTCCAGCGTCCTTGCCCTGGGCGGCGGGGTGGACGCGGATTCCGTGACCGAGGTCATAGCCGGGGGCGTCCGAGCCGCGATGTCCGCCCGGGGCCTGGGCGGCGAGCGCATCCTGGGCCTGGGGCTGGGGGCCCCGGGGCAGGTGGACGTCCGCAGCCGGCGGATCACCTTCTACTCGCGGATACCCGGCATGCGGGACTACCCCATGGCGGAGATCCTGGAACGCAAGCTCGGCATCCCCGTCCACCTGCACAACAACTGCGCGGTCATCGCCCTGTCGGAGTACCGGTACGGGAACGTCGGGAAGACGGACTCCCTGTTCATGTTCCTCCTGCGCTCCGGGGTGAACGGGGCCTTCATCGACCACGGCCGCATCCACCTGACCTCGGACGGGACGACCCTGGAGTCCGGGCACGTGCCCATCGATTACCGGGGCAAGCCCTGCGTCTGCGGGGCCCGGGGCTGTCTGGAACCCTACCTGGCGGACTTGGCCAAGGAGGACCTGGCGGCGGGGCGCTACCTCTTCGAGGGCCTGGGTCCCGCCCTGGAGGCGGGGGATCCGAAGGCGAGGAAAGTACTCAGGCAGGCCGCGGACTACCTGGCCTCGGCGGTGCGGAGCGTACGCAGGCTCCTCAATCCCCGGGCCTTCCTCTTCGTGACCGCCTCCGCCCCCGTGTCCGAAGCCCTGGCCCGGCTCGTCCCGGAAAGCCTGGCGGAGTCCCCCTCGGGGTTCGACGATCCCCCGGCGGCCTTCGTCGGGACCGTCTACGATCCCGGACTGGTCCAGCGGGGCGCGGCGGATCTGGTCCTGGACGCCTTCCTGGGCTGAGGGCCGCTACCGGCCGCCGGATGCCGCGATCTTCGTGACCCCGAGCTCTCCGCCCGCCTCCAGGAAGCGGTCCAGGGCCAGGGCGGCCCCCCCCAGGGCCGGCAGGGCGGGGTCCAGCCCGGACCTCCGGATCTCGCAGGGGCGGCCGGTGGACTCCACCCGGGAGGCGATCTGCCCCAACAGGGCCTCGTCCCGGAAGGGCAGGCCGTACAGGGCGACCCGGGAAGGATCCAACAGCTCGATCGCGTTCCCCAGGGCCCGGGCGAAGCGGGCGGCCAGGAGGGAATAGCCCGCCGGATCCTCCCGGTCCAGCCGATCGAGAAGGGTCTCGATCCCGTTCCCTCGACCCCGGTCCCCGCGTCCGAACCGGGCGCGCAGGGCCCCCAGGGAGACCAGGGACTCCAGACAGCCCCTGCGGCCGCACATGGGGCAGACCGGTCCGTCGGCTTCCACCAGGGTGTGGCCGATCTCCCCGGCCCGGTTCTGGGCTCCCGCCCAGGGCGGCCCACCCGCGGTCCAGGCCCCGCCCACCCCGGGGCCGTACTTGACGAAGAGGAGCCCCGGGGGCGGGTCCCGCCGGGCCTCCGTCAGGAGGAGCTCCGCCAGGGCCAGGGCTCGGACGTTGTTGTCCACCGAGACGGGCACCCCCAGGGCGGCCGCGAGGGGAGCCGCGAGGGAGACGGGAACGTCCCAGATCCGGGGTTCCCGGAGGCAGGTCCCGGTCCCGGGATCGACCCGTCCCGTCACCCCCAGGCCGGCTCCGACGACTCCCGCGGCCGCGGGTCCGGCTTCTCCGAGGATGTCCGACGCCGACCCGAGGACGGCCTCCGCCAGCCGGGCTCCCGGCTCGGCCTTCCGGCTCCCCTCCCGGGAATCCGGTCCCGGATGCCCGCCGGCTCCGGGGCCCGCGAAGTCCCCCGGGGGGAGCTCCCGGACCCCGAGGACCCGGCCGGCGAGGTCGGTGACCAGGACCTGGAGCCGGTCGGGCTCCACCCCGGCGCCGATCAACTTGCCGGCGCCGGGCCGTATCCTAAGGAAGACCTTGCGACGCCCGGCCTTGCCGCCGGGGCCCGAAGAGCCCGCCTCCTCCAGGAGCCCCTCGTCCAGCAGTTCCCCGGAGAGGATGGTCACGGAGGCCCGGGTCAGGCCCAGGGCCCCGGCGAGGTCGTTGCGGGCCAGGGCCCCGTGGCGATGGATCAGGCGGAGGATGCCCGACCGGTTGCGCCTGCGGATGTCCGTCGCGGAGAGTCCCCGAGGGGTCATGGGGCGCGCCCCGAGCGCGGCATGTCCGGATTTTTCCGCTCGAATCCACCGATTTTCATGGGCCCCCGTACTTGCGCGTTTCCGCGCGGCGTGCTAGGATTGGTTAAAGACTTTAACATATAGGGGCCGATATGGCAACCAAGGACGGAAAACTTTTCCATGCCCGGGACAGCCGGGCGGTGCTCCGGGAGATCTTCAACCAGCGGGACTCGAACCTCGAATTCCTCTCCCTGGCGGAGCTGGACATCGCGGACGCCCGCTCCACCAGCCTCTGCCACAAGCGGGAGGAGACTCTGGCCTTCAACCTGGCCGGGCCCGCCTCGGTCTTCGTGGACGGGACGGAATACCGGATGGAGCACTACGACGTGCTCTACATCCCGAAGGGGGCGGAGTACTTCGTGGAGGCCGGGGCGGAACCCGCCCACCTCTACCTCTACCGGGCCCTGGCGGAAAACGTCCACCCCGTCCAGCTCCGACGCTGGAAGGATCTCAAGGACGATCCGTCCCGGATCCGCCTCCTGACCCGGAAGAAGGTCCACCTGATGTTCGACGTGGCCGAGCGGGCGGACAAGTTCATGGCGGGCTACACCTTCTACGAGGACCGCTCCCGGGCCTGGCCGCCCCACAACCACACGGACCAGGAGGAGTGCTACTCCTTCATCGAGGGCTCCGGGGCCATGCAGGTCTACGAGGACGACGAGAAGCTGACCTTCGTGAAGGGGGTCGAGGTCGGCAGCCACGTGACCATACCCCTCCTCAACTACCACCCCGTCTTCAGCCACGAGGAGCCCCTCTGCTTCATCTGGTGCATAGCCGGCGAGCGCTACTGGGTGGGGGACAAGAACAAGTCCTTCATGGACGGGACCGCCAAGAAGGTGACGACATGATCAACCCTTCCCCCGACCGACCCGCCTTGCCGGCGGAGCTGGCGGACCTGGCCGTCCGGGCCCGGTCCATCCGGAGGGCCTGCCTCGAGTCCATCGCCGCCCTGGGGGTGGGACACGTGGGCGGGTCCATGTCCGTGGTGGAGGCCCTGGCCGTCCTGTACTTCCGGCATATGCGACTGGATCCGGGAGATGCCAAATCCCCGGACCGGGACCGTTTCGTCCTGTCCAAGGGCCACGCGGGGCCGGCGCTCTACGCGGCCCTGGCCGAGAAGGGCTATCTGGACCGGCCTCTCCTTCTCACCCTGAACAAGGGAGGCACCTCCCTGCCCAGCCACGCGGACCGCCAGCGGACTCCCGGGGTGGACATGAGCACCGGGTCCCTGGGCCAGGGCTTCTCCGCGGCCTGCGGCATCGCCCTGGGCCTCCGGATGGACGGCCCCCGGGCGGACGGGACGGTCCGCCGCTGCTGGACCGTCATCGGCGACGGAGAGAGCGACGAGGGCCAGGTCTGGGAGGCCGCGGCCTTCGCGGCCCACTACCGCCTGTCCAACCTGGTCGCCTTCACGGACGCCAACCGCTTCCAGATCGACGGGGCCACGGAGGCTGTGATGCACCTCCGGGACCTTTCGGCCAAATGGTCCGCCTTCGGCTGGAGGACCTTCCGGGTCGACGGCCACGACCTGGGGGCCCTTGACCGGACGATCCTTTCCGCCTGCTCCCCGGATCCCGAGGCGGACGGGGAGGGCCGGGGCCGGCCGGCCATGATCGTCCTAGACACGGTCAAGGCCAAGGGAGTCCCCGCCCTGGAGGGGAAGGCCGAGAGCCACAACGCCCCCTTCGGGCCCGCGGACCTCGAGGCCGCCCTGGACGCGATGGACAAGGAGGCCCCCCGTGGCTGATCGAGAGATGCGGGCGGTCTACGCCCAGACCCTGACGGCCCTGGCGGCCTCGGACCGGCGGATCTGCGTGGTGGAGGCCGACCTGGCCCGGGCCACCGGCACGGGTCCCTTCGCCAAGGCCTACCCGGACCGCTTCTTCAACGTGGGGGTGGCGGAGGCCAACCTGGTGGGCGTGGCCTCGGGCCTGTCCGCCGCGGGCAAGCGCCCCTTCGCGGCCACCTTCGCCTGCTTCGCCAGCCGCCGGGCCTACGACCAGTTCTTCCTTTCCGCCAACTACGCGGGCCTGGAGGTGGTCCTGGTGGGCACGGACCCCGGGGTGACCGCGGCCTTCAACGGCGGGACCCACATGCCCCTGGAAGACCTGGCCCTGATGCGGGCCGTGCCCGGCCTGGCCATCGTGGAGCCTGCCGACCCGGTGTCCCTGGAAGCCGCGGTGAAGCTGGCCCTGGAGCGCAAGGGCTGCACCTACCTCCGGCTCCAGCGGAAGCCCGCCCCGGAGATCTACGGCGCCGGGGAGGCCTTCGAGTTCGGAAAGGCCAAGCTATTGCGTCCCGGGAAGGACGTGGTCCTGGCCGCCCTGGGGGCCCTGATGGTCGGGGAGGCCCGGAAGGCCGCCGACAGCCTGGCCGCGGAAGGGATCGACGCCGCGGTCGTGGACGTCTTCACCTTGGCCCCCCTGGACCGGGCGGTCCTCTTGGACTTGGCCCGGAAGACCGGCCGGATCGTGACCTGCGAGAACCACCGGGTGACCGGGGGCCTGGGGTCCGCGGTGGCGGAGCTCCTGGCCGAGGAGGGCGTCCCGGCCCGGTTGGCCCGGATCGGGGCCGGCGCCGACGAGTTCGGCGAGGTCGGGACCCAGGACTGGCTGGCGGAGCGATTCCGCCTGACCGCGCCGCACATCGCGGCCGCGGCGCGCAGACTCGTGAAGGGAGTGTAATTATGGAGAAGAAGATACGGCTCGCCCTGGCCTCGGACCTCTCGGGCTTTCCCCTGGCCCGGGAGATCGTGAAGCACCTGAATGAAAACCACCCCGAGATCGAGGTGATCGACTTCGGCATCCCCTCCGCCGACCAGCCCCAGCCCTACTTCATCCAGGCCCCCAAGGTGGCCAAGGCCGTGCAGAAGGGGGAGGCGGACAAGGGCGTCCTGATCTGCGGGACCGGCCAGGGCATGGCCATCGTGGCCAACAAGCACAAGGGCGTGTACGCCTGCGTGGTGGACGACATCTTCTCCGCCGAGAGATCCAAGATCGTGAACAACGCCAACGTGATCACCCTGGGCGGGTGGATCACGGCCCCCTTCCTGGGCTGCCAGATCGTGGACGCCTGGCTGGCCATGGCATTCACCCAGAAGATGGAATTTAAGAAGGACTTCCTGACCAACGCCTTCAACCAGGTGGTGGCCCTGGAAGCGGAGAACTTCAAGTGAGCGCCCGGTACGAGGTTCCGGACACCGAGGACGGCAGGGCCGTCGCGGCCCTGGTGGCCCGGGCCCGGGCGGCCCAGGCCGTGGCCGCGACCTGGGACCAGGCCCGGACCGACGAGGTCTGTCTG
>ERZ795054.670-NODE-670-length-39362-cov-19.101152_pt1 | contig 39362 bp, 41 predicted proteins | sample MGYA00375138_ERZ795054 | MGnify/ENA primary metagenome ERZ795054 (study PRJEB30183, sample SAMN05720215) | anaerobic digester metagenome | isolation source: active sludge of municipal wastewater-treating anaerobic digesters | place: USA | collected 2014-12-23 ... | reverse complement strand
GCTGGCTCTGGTGACCGTGGCGCGCTGGGTGGCCTGAGCACGCCACGCCCGCGGCGGCGCAAAGCGGGCGCGAGGGCAGGGGGCGCGGCTCAGCGCAGCGCGTCGTGCTCGGTCAGGACAAGTTCTCAGGCGGGACGAGGCCTCAGTCGAGATGAGGCTTCAATCGAAACGCGGCCTCAATCGAGACGAGGCCTCAATCGAGATGAGGCCTCAGGCGGGCCGAGGTCTCAGTCGGGGAAGCGTCTCAGGCGGGGCGAGGCCTCAGTCGGGCCGGCCCGCGCCGCAATTCCAGCACGCGCCGAACTGCGGCTCGATGGACTCGCCGCAGCCGGGGCACACCCAAGCCGGTCCCGACGGCGGGCGGCGCAGCTCCTCGAGCACGGCCTGGGCGCGTGGCTCGTCGGCGTCGTGCTCGATCCACAACTGCGGCGCGCACTCCAGGAAGGGGATCTCGCCCATCGCACCCGCCAGCGTGGTGTTGCGCACTTCGCAGGCGATCCCGGCCGCGCGCAGGCTGCCGCTCCAGATCGAGGCCTGCAGCAGGTTGTCGGCGCGGGCCAGGAGCTTCATCGCGTGCCCGCCTGCGCCAGCAGCGCGCAGTAGAAGTCGTAGCGCTCGCGGGCGATCTGGCCGCGCTCCACGGCCGCGCGCACCGCGCAGTCGGGCTCCTTCAGGTGGCGGCAGTCGGCAAAGCGGCACTCGCCCAGGCACGGTCGGAAGTCGGGCAGGGCGGCCTCGATCGCGTTGCGCGAGAGGTGCGCCAGCCCGAACTCCTGAAAGCCGGGCGTGTCGATCACCGCGCCGTGCTCGCCGTAGTCGAACCAGCGCGTGGCCGTGGTGGTCTGCTTGCCCAGGTTCAGGCGCTGCGAATACTCCTGCGTGCGTGCCGCGGCCTCGGGCACCAGCAGGTTGAGCAGGGTGGACTTGCCCATCCCCGACTGGCCCACCAGCAGGGTGACGCGCCCGGCGCACAGCGCGTCCAGCGTGGCCAGGGTGCCCGCCGCATCGGCCTTGGCCGCCACGCTGGCGCTGGCGTAGCCCATCTCTGCCAGGCTCGCCAGGAAGGCGGCGGCCGCGCCCTCGGTGTCGGGCAGGTCGGACTTGTTGCGCACCACCAGCGGCGCGATCCCGGCCGCCTCCGCGGCGAGCAGGGCCTTCCACACGAACCAGCGGTTGAAGCTCGGGTGCGAGGCGTAGACGATCGCCACCTGGTCGACGTTGGCGGCGAGCTCCTTGATGCGGAAGGCGTCGGCCCGGAACAGCAGGCTGCGGCGCGGCTCGATTGCCTCGATCGCCGCCTGCGCCTCGCCGCTCGCGGTGCAGCGCACCTCGTCGCCCACCGCCACGTCGCCGCGCTTGCCGCGGCGCACGGCCTCCAGGCGGCGGCCTTGCGCGTCCTCGACCAGATAGTGGCGGCCGTGGCTGGCCACCACGCGGGCGGTGAAGGTCGCGCCGTCGGCGCTCATCGAGGCGCGGCGCCGGCCGCGTACACGGCATCGGCCTTGGCCGCGCAGATGAAGTCGTTGAGCGAGATGCCGCCCACCGAATGCGTGTTGAAGCGCACGGTGCAGCGGGCGTAGCTCACGGCGAGGTCGGGGTGATGGTCCTCGGCGTGGACGATCCAGGCCAGCGCATTCACGAAGGCGATCGTCTCGTGGTAGTTACGCAAAGCGTAGGAGCGCTCCAGGGCACCGTCGTGCAGGCGCCAGGCGGGCAGGACGCCAAGCTGGGCCTGCACCGCCGACGCATCGAGCGCCGCGCTGCCTTCCAGGGGGCGGCAATGGGCGGCAAGCAAATCGGCGAGTGCGAGCACGGGCATGGCGGTGTCAGGTGGGGGAGGGCAGGCGCGCCAGGCGCAGCGCGGCCGGGGGATGCGAGTCGTAGAAGGCCGAGTGCAGCGGATCGGGCGTGAGCGTGGCCGCGTTGTCTTCGTAAAGCTTGACCAGCGCACGCGCCAGATCCGGCCCCGAGGCCACCTGTGCGGCGTAGGCGTCGGCCTCGAATTCGTGGCGGCGCGACAGCAGGCTCGCCAGCGGCGCGAGCGGAAAGGCGAACACCGGCAGCACCAGCATGAACAGCAGCAGCGCCAGGCCGTCGTTGCGCCCGCCGAGGGTCGGATCCACGCCCAGGCCCAGGTAGAACCACGGCTGTTGTGCCAGCCATCCGAGCAGCGCGAGCGCCACGAAGCTCATCGCGAACGAGAAGGCCATGCGCTTGACGATGTGGCGCAGCTTGAAGTGCCCGAGCTCGTGGGCGAGCACGGCCTCGATCTCGGAGGGCGCGAGGCGCTCGATCAGGGTGTCGAAGAAGACGATGCGCTTGGCCCGCCCCAGGCCCGTGAAGTAGGCATTGCCGTGGGCCGAGCGGCGCGAACCGTCCATCACGAACACGCCGCGCGAGGCAAATCCGGCGCGCTCGAGCAGTCCGTGGATGCGAGCCGCCAGGGTGTCGTCGGACAGCGGCACGAACTTGTTGAACAGCGGCGCGATCAGCGTCGGGTAGGCCAGCAGCACGAGCAGGTTGAAGCCCACCCACACGGCCCACGCCCACAGCCACCAGTATTCGCCCGCGCGTGCCCAGAGCCACAGCACCACGGCCAGAAGCGGCAGGCCGAGCAGGGCGGTGAGCAGCGCCGACTTGGCCAGGTCGGCCAGCCACAGGCCCAGGCTCATGCGGTTGAAGCCGAAGCGCTGCTCGATGCGGAACTGCCGCACCCAGGCGAGCGGCAGGTCCACCAGGCCGAGCAGCAGCACCACGCTGGCCACCAGCGCGACCTGATAGCCCAGCCCGGTGCCCAGCCACTGCTGCAGCCCGTCCGAGATCAGCTGCAGTCCGCCCAGCAAGGTGAGCGCGAGCAGGGCGACGGCGCCGACCAGCGTATCGACGATGCCCAGGCGGGTGCGCGCGATCGTGTAGGCCGCGGCCTTGCGGTGCGCGGCCAGGCTCACGCGGCCCTCGAACTGCGCGGGGACGGCGTCGGCGTGCAGGCTCACGTGGCGCATCTGTCGCCACGCGAGCCAGTACTTGAGGGCCACCATCAGCAGCAAGCCGAGGGCGAAGGCAGCCATGAGGATCGAGGCCATGGGAGCTTGCGTGCGAGAATCGGACACGCGATTTTCAGAGTGAAAAATTATGTCACACCCCCCCTCCCTGCCCATCGAGCGAGACCCCGCGTACGCCGAGGACAATCTCGTATGGATAGACATGGAGATGACCGGGCTGGTCCCCGAGGTCAACCGCGTGATCGAGATCGCCGCGGTCGTCACCACCAGCCGTCTCGAGGTGATCGCCGAGAGCACGTCCTACGCGATCCACCAGTCTGACGAGGTGCTCGCGGGCATGGACGCCTGGAACACCTCCACCCACGGACGCAGCGGGCTGACCGAGCGGGTGCGTGCCTCGACGCTCAACGAAGAGGCGGCGAGCGACGCGATGCTCGCTTTCTTGGCGCGCTACGCGCCGCGCGGCAAGAGCCCGATGTGCGGAAACTCCATCTGCCAGGACCGGCGCTTCATGGCGCGCTGGATGCCGCGGCTCGAGGACTGGTTCCACTACCGCAACCTGGACGTGTCCACCCTCAAGGAACTGGCCCGCCGCTGGAAGCCCGAGGCCTACCGCTCCTTCGAGAAGAAGAGCCGCCACGAGGCGCTGGCGGACATCTATGAGTCGATCGCCGAGCTGCGTCACTACCGCGACACGATGATGGCGCTCTAGGCTCACGCGCCGCGTGCCGCGGCTATTGGGGCGGCTCGGTGTGCGACGGAATGGGCGGCGCGGCGGCGCCGGTGGCGGCTGCGTCAGCGTGGCTCGCTTCTTTGGACGCGCCCTTGGGGTGGTGCGCGGGCGGCCGCGGCGCGGTGACCTTCATCCACTCGCGGCCCATGGCCACGCCGATGGCCAGCAGCACCGGGCCGAGGATCAGGCCGATGAAGCCGAACGCCACCACGCCGCCGAGCACGCCCAGGAAGACCAGGGCGATCGGCAAGGGCGTGCCGCGCGCAATCAGCAGTGGCTTGACCACGTTGTCCACGCTCGAGATCGCCAGCGCGCCCCACAGGAACATGAAGAGTGCCCAGCCCGACTCGCCCTGGCTGTAGAGCCACACGGCGGCGCCGCCCCACACCAGCGGAGGCCCAACCGGCACCACCGAGAGCAGGAAGACCGCGGCGCTGAGCAGAGCCGCGCCCGGCACCCCGGCAATCAGGAAGCCCACCAGGGCCACCAGCGCCTGCGCCGCCGCGGTGCCCACGATGCCGTAGACCACGCTCTTGGTCGTCTCGATCAGGATCTTGCCCACTTCGGCCGACAGCGCGCCGCTGACGCGTTCGAGCAGTCGCTTGACCCCCGCTGCCAGGTGCTCCCCGTCGCGGTAGAAGAAGAAGGCCACCAGCGCCACGAGCACGAGTTGCAGCAGGCCGTTGCCCAGCAGCGTGGCCGCCGCGAGCAGGAAGCGGCTGACGGGCTCGACCAGGCTCTTGCCCAGCGCGGAGAGTTGCTCCTTGTTCGACAGGAAGGCGTCGAGTTCGGTGTGCAGCCAGGTGCCCACCCAAGGGATGCGGTCGATCCAGGCCGGCACGGTGAAGCCGTCCGCCAGCCAGCCCTTCGCCAGATTGATGAGGCCCGGTGCCTGCGCCGCCGCCGCCCCGCTCAGGGCCGACAAGGGCAGGATCACCAGCAGCACCAGGCCCAGCACCATCACCGCCGCCGCCGAGGTGGCGTGGCCACCCAGCCAGCGCCGCACGCGCTCGAACGGGTGCCAGGTCACGACCACGATCACCGCCGCCACCATCATGGCGGTCAGGAAGGGCTGGACAACCAGAAAGCAGCCCACCGCGACGAGCGCCGCGAGCAGGAAGCGGATGATGGTGTCGAAGCGGTCGCGCAGCGAGATCATGTCGGTCCGTGGCTCTCGCCTGGTCCCCCCGCCGGGAATCGAACCCAGATCTGGCGCTTAGGAGGCACCCGTTCTATCCATTGAACTACGGGGAGCGAGGCGCGGCAGTATAGCGAGCGCCGCACTGCCGGCCCGGGCGGTGCACTCTGGGGCGCGCCTGGCGGATGAGTAGAATCCGGCCCCTGCGTCCGCGCCCCGGCGAGCACCCTGGCCGAAGCGAGCGCCCTCCTGCCGGACTCCCTGCCTTGAACGCTCCTCGCCGTCCTGCCCTCGTCCTGTCTGCCGCCGTGCTCGTGCTGCTGCTGGCGATGGGCGTGCGCGCGAGCTTCGGGCTGTTCATGCAGCCGCTGGGGCTGGACCGCGGCTTCGGTCGCGAGGTCTTCTCGTTCGCCTTTGCCTTGCAGAACCTCGTGTGGGGCCTGGGGGCGCCGCTGTTCGGCGCCCTGGCCGACAAGCACGGCGCCGGCCGCACCGTGGCGCTGGGCGCGGTGCTCTACATCCTCGGACTGCTGGGTCTGGCGCAGGCCGACACGCCCGCGATGCTCTACCTCAGTGCCGGGCTGCTGGTGGGGCTGGGCCAGGCGGGCACCACCTTCGGCGTGATCCTCGGCGTGGTGGCGCGGGCCTATCCGCTCGAGCAGCGCTCCACGGCGCTGGGCATCGCCAGCGCGGGCGGCTCGCTGGGCCAGTTCCTGATCGTGCCCTTCGCGCAGCAGCTGATCTCGCACTTCGACTGGCACGCCGCGCTGGTCGTGCTTTCGGTGGCCGTGGCGGTGATGCTGCCGCTTGCTCCCATGCTGCGCGGTCGCGCCGACCACGGGCCGCAGGCGGTTCAGCTCAGCCTCGGGCAGGCGCTGCGCCAGGCGGTCGGCGACCGTTCCTACCACTTCCTGTTCTGGAGCTTCTTCGTCTGCGGCTTCCACACGGCCTTCATCACCCTGCATCTGCCGAGCTATGTGATGGACCGCGGGCTGCCGGCGGCCGACGGCGCGATCGCGATTGCCCTGATCGGCCTGTTCAACGTGGCGGGCTCGTACGCCTGCGGCTGGCTGGGCGGCCGGCACAGCAAGAAGGCGCTGCTCACCGGCGTGTACGCGCTGCGCGCCGTGTTCATCCTGCTGCTGCTCGTGTTCCCGCTGACCCCGCTGGTGCTCTACGTCTTCGCCGCGGGCATGGGCCTGCTGTGGCTGGGCACCGTGCCGCTCACCAACGGGCTGGTGGGCCAGATCTACGGGCTGCGCTACGCGGCCACGCTCTACGGAGTGATCTTCTTCGGGCATCAGATCGGCAGCTTCATCGGCGTCTGGCTGGGCGGCCTGGCCTACGCGCGCACCGGTTCGTACGACCCCATCTGGTGGGCGGGCATTGCCTTGGCCCTGCTGGCGGCGGCCTTGAGTTGGCCGATCGACGAGCGCCCCGTGGCGCGTCGCGCGGCAGGACCCGCGGCGAAGGAGGCCTGAGGCGTGGCAACGCGCGCGCAACGCATCGGCCTGTGGCTGGCGGCGGCGGCGCTGCTGGCCATCGGCTTTGCGGGGTGGCTGCACCCGGACATGCAACTCGCCTGGGCTTCGTTGCTGGCGCTGTGCGGCTTCTGAGAGTGCACAAGAATTGAGCATGCCGGCGCGCCGCCCGCGAGGTCGCGCCCGGCGGGCAGATCGCCCCCACTTGTCCACAGCAGGTGGGGATAACTGGACGTGAAGGCAATGGAAGGCAACAGCAGGAACCGCAAGCCCGCCGAGTACGGCGAGGCCTCGATCCGGGTGCTCAAGGGGCTCGAGCCCGTCAAGCAGCGTCCGGGCATGTACACGCGCACCGACAACCCCCTGCACATCATCCAGGAGGTGATCGACAACGCCTCCGACGAGGTGCTCGCCGGCTTCGGCTCGCGCATCGACGTGGTGCTCAACACCGACGGCTCGGTCTCGGTGGAGGACGACGGGCGCGGCATCCCGGTGGGCCTGCATCCCGAGGAGGGCGCCCCGGTCGTGGAGATCGTCTTCACGCGGCTGCACGCGGGTGGCAAGTTCGACAAGCGCAGCGGCGGGGCCTACTCGTTCTCGGGCGGACTGCACGGCGTGGGGGTGAGCGTGACCAACGCGCTCGCCAGCCGGCTCGACGTGACCGTCTGGCGCGACGGCAAGGAGCACACCCTGGGCTTCGCCGCGGGTGAGGTGGTGCAGCCGCTCGCCTCGCGCAAGTCCGAGCGCAAGGCCGCCGGCACGCGCGTCACGGTGTGGCCCGACCCCAAGTATTTCGACAGCCCCACCATCCCGGTCGAGGACCTGGTGCGCCTGCTGCGCAGCAAGGCGGTGTTGCTGCCCGGCACCGAGATCACCCTCAGGGTCGAGAAGTCCGGCCGCGAGGAGCGCTGGCGCTACGACGGCGGCCTGCGCGAGTACCTGCTGAGCCAGGTCGACGCCGAGCCCACGGTCGAACCCTTCGAGGCCCGGGCCTACGCCGGGCCGGACGACGACACCTACGCTGAAGGCGAGGGCGCGGCGTGGGTGGTGCTGTGGCACGAGGAGGGCAGCCTCGCGCGCGAGAGCTACGTCAACCTCATCCCCACGCCCGCCGGCGGCACGCACGAGGCCGGGCTGCGCGAGGGCCTGTTCAACGCGATGCGCGCCTTCATCGAGGCGCACGGCCTTGCCCCCAAGGGCGTCAAGCTGCTGCCCGAGGACGCCTTCGCGCGGGCGAGCTTCGTGCTCTCGGCCAAGGTGCTCGACCCCCAGTTCCAGGGCCAGGTCAAGGAGCGCCTCACCAGCCGCGATGCGCTACGCCTGGTCGCCAGCCATGTGCGCCCGCAGCTCGAGTTCTGGCTCAACGGCAACGTCGAGCAGGGCCGCAAGCTCGCCGAACTCGTGATCCGCCAGGCGCAGGCGCGCCAGCGCGCCTCGCAGAAGGTCGAGAAGAGGAAGGGCAGTGCGGTGGCCGTGCTGCCCGGCAAGCTCACCGACTGCGAGTCCACCGAAGTCGCGCGCAACGAGCTGTTCCTGGTCGAGGGCGACTCGGCCGGCGGCTCGGCCAAGATGGGGCGCGACAAGGAGTTCCAGGCCATCCTGCCGCTGCGGGGCAAGGTGCTCAACACCTGGGAGGTCGAGCGCGACCGTCTGTTCGCCAACGCCGAAGTCCACGACATCTCGGTGGCCATCGGCGTCGACCCGCACGGACCGACCGACGAGCCCGACGTGACGGGCCTGCGTTACGGGCGCATCTGCATCCTCGCCGACGCCGACGTCGACGGCTCCCATATACAGGTGCTGTTGCTGACCCTGTTCTTCCGGCACTTTCCTCGCCTTGTACAACTGGGGCACGTGTACGTGGCCAGACCACCCCTTTTCCGCGTCGACGTCGCCGCTGCCGGCAAGCGCCCGGCGCGCCGGCTTTACTGCCTCGACGACGCGGAGCTCCAGGCCACGCTCGACAAGCTCGGCGACGAGGGCGTGCGCGACTCGCAATGGAGCATCGCGCGCTTCAAGGGCCTGGGCGAGATGAGCCCGGAGCAGTTGTGGGAGACGACCATGAGCCCCGACACGCGGCGCCTGCTGCCGGTCAGCCTGGGTGAGCTGGGCCACGACGAGACCGTGTCCACCATGACCATGCTCATGGGCCGCGCCGAGAGCCAGGCGCGCCGGGCCTGGCTGGAGGCCCACGGTCACGAGGTGGAAGCGGACGTCTGAGCCGCCGCGGCTCGAGACACGACTACTCCATGACACCCGCTCCCGACACGATCCAGATCTCGCGCCCGCTGCCCGAGAGTCGCCTGGCGCGGCTCGCCGGTTCGCGCTGGCTGCGGCGCGCCATCGGCGTGCTCGCCACCGTCGTGTTCGTCACGCTTTCGGTGCTGGTCTTCGGCGGGACCGACGGGCCGGGCTCGAACCTGCTCTTCACCTTGCACGGGATCTCGGGTGCGCTGCTCTTCGTGGCCGTGCTGCTGTGGCTGCTGGCCACGCGCGTGGCCCTGGCGCGCGCCGAGGTGCGCGAAAGCGGCTGGAAGCTCGCGATCGACACGCTCGAGACCGGCGTGGCGGTGTTCGACCGGGCAGACCGCCTGATCACCTGCAACCGGGCGTACCGCTCGCTGTATCCCGAGGTGGCCACGGCACTGGTGTCGGGTGCGCGCTATGCCGATCTGGTCACCGCTTGGTACCGGCACGCCGGCCCCGAGGTGTTGCGTGGCCGCTCGGTCGAGCAGGCGGTGAGCGAGGCGCTCGCCAAGCGCGACCGCGCCGAAGTCAGCGAGGTCATCCAACTCGGCACGCGCTGGGTGCTGGCCACCGACTGCCGTACCGCCGGAGGCGGTGTGCTCAGCCTGCGCCAGGACGTGACCAGCCAGGGCCTGGTCGAGCACGAGCTGCGCCGACGCCAGGAACTGCTCGACGACCTCGCCGACCTCACCTACGACTGGTTCTGGAAGTCCGACGCGGAGGGCACGATCCGCGAGCTCTCGGGCGGGGTCGAGGCGACCTTGCAGGTTTCCCCTGCGCGGCTGATCGGCACCCGGATGCAGGACCTGCCGGGCTTCGACGCGCCCGCCCAGGTGCTGACCGACTACCAGAGGCGGCGCGACGCGCGCGAGGCGCTGCCCTGGTTCGTGGTGCGAGCGCGCCGGGCCGACGGTCTGCCGGTGTGGCTGTCGATCACCGGCAAGCCGTACTTCGGTGCCAACAACGAATTCCAGGGCTACTACGGTGCCGCGCGTGACGTCACCGCCCGCGAGAGCGCGATGGCCGCGCTGCGCGAGAGCGAGGAGCGGTTCCGCGCGCTCACCCTGCTCGTGTCGGAGTGGTACTGGGAGTCCGACGCGGCGGGGACCTTCACGCTGATCGAGGGCGAGACCGAGACCGAGCGCTCGGCCGCGCGCGGTCTGGGCGGGCGCACGCTGCCCGAGCTCGCCGAGGCAAGCGGCGACGAGGTGCTGGCTGCGGCGGTCAAGGATCGCCGCGCCTACCGCAACCGCAAGCTGAGCCTCACCGATCCGTCCACCGGCACGCGCACCGACTATGACCTCTCGGGCGAACCCGTGTTCCGTGACGGCGAATTCGTCGGCTTTCGCGGCCTGGCGGCCAACGTCACCGAGCGCGAGCGCCTGATCGAGCGCATCCGCGAGAGCGAAGCGCGCTTTCGTGCGCTCACCGCGCTGTCTTCCGACTGGTACTGGGAGACGGACGAGCAGATGTGCTTCATCACCGTGCGCCGCGGTGCCGGCCGCGACGGCCCCGCCGAGGAGGACCTGCTCGGCCGCCGCCGCTGGGAGCTGCCGGGCGAACTCGTGGCGCCCGCGAACTGGGACGAGCATCGCGCCCTGCTCGCGGCCCACGAGCCCTTCCGCGACCTGCTCTTCAAGCGCATCCACGCCGACGGCAGCGTGAGCTGGGACATCAGCAGCGGCGACCCGATCTTCGACGCCGAGGGCAAGTGGCGCGGCTACCGGGGCGTGGGCAAGGACATCACCGAGCAGATCCGCTCGCAGGAGCGCATCAAGCGCCTGGCCACGCTGGACCCGCTCACCCAGCTCGCCAACCGCCAGACCTTCGACGAGTCGGCCAGCCGCCTGCTCGCCCAGGCTTGGGCGGAGGGACGCAAGGCTGCGCTGCTGTTCCTCGACCTCGACAACTTCCGTCTGCTCAACAACGGCTACGGGCACCGCGTGGGCGACCACATGCTGCAGCTCACCGCCGAGCGCATGCGCGCCATCATTCCCGAGCCCAACCTGCTCGGCCGGCGCGGCGGCGACGAGATGGTGGCGCTGCTGGTCGACGTGCCGCACCGCGACGTGGCCATCGAGACCGCTCGCGCGCTGATCGATTCGATCTCGATGCCCACGCGCGTGTTCGGCATGGACGTGGCGGTCACGCCTTCGGTGGGCATCGGCTACTTCCCCGACGACGGCGTCGATCTGGACTCGCTGCTCAACGCGGCCGACGCGGCGATGTACGAGGCCAAGGACAGCGGACGCCAGACCTATGCTTTTTACACGCCCTCGGTGGCGCGGCGCGTGGATCTGCGCCTGCGCCTCGAGCACCGCCTGCGCAAGGCGGTCGAGTCGCGCGACTTCAAGCTGCTCTACCAGCCGCTGATCGCGCTGCACGACGGCAAGATGATGGGCGCCGAGGCGCTGATCCGCTGGCGCGATGCGGAGATGGGCGACATCTCGCCCGCCGAGTTCATCCCCATCGCCGAAGAGAGCGGCCTGATCGTGGGCCTGGGCGAGTGGGTCATCAACGAGGCCTGCCGCGCGCGCAAGGTCTGGCGCAACCTGGGCCTGGACGTGCCGCCGATCGCCATCAACATGAGCGGGGTGGAGCTCAAGCAGCGCGGCTGCGTCGAGCGCCTGGTGGCGGTGCTGCGCAGCCACGACGTGGCGCCGCACGACATCGAGATCGAGGTCACCGAGACCGGGCTGCTCGACACCTCGGCGGCCTCGCGCGAGCACCTGGTGCAGATGCGCAATGCGGGCCTGCGCCTGGCGCTGGACGACTTCGGGGTGGGCTTCTCGAGCCTCGCGCACCTGCGCGACCTGCCCATCCACCGCCTCAAGATCGACCGCAGCTTCACGGTCGAGTGCATGCGCGATGCGCGCACGCTCACCATCGTCAAGGCGGTGATCGAGATGGCGCGCTCGCTGGGCATCAGCGTCACCGCCGAGGGCATCGAGACCCAGGCGCAGCAGACCTGGATGCAGCACTTGGGCTGCGACACGGCGCAGGGCTACCTGTTCTCGCGCCCGCTGCACTCCGACGACTTCATCCGCCTGTTCCTCGATCGCCGCGGCGTGGGCCGCGAGCGCTCGCTGATGCACTAGACGGACCCCGCCGTGGCGCAGACAGGCGGCCTGCGGGCCGCCTGTTCGTTGGCACTGATGCAAGCGTCAGGGATCAGGCAGAAACGCTGCGCCCCGGGCGCACTGGGGCGCTGCCGTAAAATCCGCCCGGCCCGAACCCCTTTCCGGGCCCTCAGGAACCATGCAGGAACAGACCGATCTCTTCGCGCCCGCGCCGCCTGCCGCGCGCGGCGACGCCCCCGACCAGCTCACGCTGGCCCGCTTTGCCAGCCAGGCCTACCTCGACTACGCCATTTCCGTGGTCAAAGGCCGCGCGCTGCCCGACGTGTGCGACGGGCAAAAGCCCGTGCAGCGCCGCATCCTGTACGCGATGAGCGAGATGGGTCTCGCCGCCAACGCCAAGCCCGTGAAGAGCGCGCGCGTGGTGGGCGACGTGCTGGGCAAGTTCCACCCCCACGGCGACCAGGCGGCCTACGAGGCGCTGGTGCGCATGGCTCAGGACTTCTCGCTGCGCTATCCGCTGATCGACGGCCAGGGCAACTTCGGCTCGCGCGACGGCGACGGCGCCGCGGCGATGCGCTACACCGAGGCGCGGCTCACGAAGATTGCCGAGCTGCTGATGGCCGAGCTCGACGAGGGCACCGTCGACTTTGGCCCCAACTACGACGGCGCCTTCCAGGAGCCGAAGCTGCTGCCCGCGCGATTGCCCTTCGTGCTGCTCAACGGCGCGAGCGGCATCGCCGTGGGCATGGCCACCGAGATCCCCTCGCACAACCTGCTCGAGGTAGCTCAGGCGACGCTGCTGCTGATGCGCGAGCCCCAGGCCACGCTCGACGCGGTGCTCGCGCTGCTGCCGGGGCCCGACTTTCCCGGCGGCGGGCAGCTGATCTCGCCGCCCGAGGACATCCGCGAGGTCTACGCGAGCGGCCGAGGCAGTCTCAAGGTGCGCGCGCGCCACACCTACGAGGAGCTCGCGCGCGGCCAGTGGCAGCTGGTGGTCACCGAGCTGCCGCCCGGGACCTCGGCACAGAAGGTGCTCTCCGAGATCGAGGAGCTCACCAATCCCAAGATCAGGGCCGGCAAGAAGGCGCTCACGGCCGAGCAGCAGCAGAACAAGGCGCTGCTGCTGTCGCTGCTCGACACGGTGCGCGACGAGTCCGGCAAGGACGCCGCGGTGCGGCTCGTGTTCGAGCCGCGCAGCTCGCGGGTCGACCGCGAGGAGTTCCTCAACACCCTGCTCGCGCACACCGGGCTGGAGGGATCGGCTCCGATCAACCTGGTGATGATCGGGCGCGACGGCCGGCCGCGGCAGAAGGGCCTGATCGAGATTCTCTCGGAGTGGATCGACTTTCGGGTGGCCACGGTGCGCCGGCGCAGCGAGTACCGCCTCGCGAAGGTGCGCGACCGCATCCACATCCTCGAGGGCCGGCAGCTCGTGCTGCTCAACATCGACGAGGTGATCCGCATCATCCGCGCGGCCGACGAGCCCAGGGCCGAGCTCATGCGCGCCTTTGCGCTGTCCGAGCGGCAGGCCGAGGACATCCTCGAGATCCGGCTGCGCCAGCTGGCGCGGCTCGAGGCCATCAAGATCGAGCAGGAGCTCGCCCAGCTGCGCAAGGACGAGGCCGCGCTGGCTCGCCTGCTCGACTCCGCGGCGGCGCTGCGCAAGCAGGTGGCGCGCGAGATCGAGGACGACGCGAAGAAGTTCGGCGATGCACGTCGCACCCTGATCCAGACCGCCAGCCGCGCGGCGGTCGAGGCCAAGGTGCTCGACGAGCCGGTCACGGTGGTGATCTCGCGCATGGGCTTCGTGCGCGCGCGGGGCGGCCACGGCCACGACGCCGCCGCCATGAGCTTCAAGACCGGCGATGCGCTGGCCTGCGCCTTCGAGTGCCGCACCGTGGAAGCCCTGGTGATGCTCGGCTCCAATGGCCGCGCCTACTCGGTGCCGGTGGCACAGCTGCCCTCGGCGCGTGGCGACGGCCTGCCGGTCAGCGCGTTCATCGAGCTGCCTGCCGGCGTGCAGGTCGTGGGCTACGCGGCAGGCGAAGCAGCCACGCCGCTGGTGCTCGCCACCACCCTGGGCTACGGCTTCACCTGCAGCCTGGGCGATCTGGTGTCGCGCCAGAAGGCGGGCAAGCAGTTCCTCACGGTCGAGGAGCCCGCCCTGCCGCTCGCGCCGCTCGTGGTTCAGGCCGCTTCCGACAATCTGGTGGCCTGCCTGTCCAGCCTGGGCCGCCTGCTGGTGTTCGAGGCGGCCGAACTGCGCCAGCTCGCCGGCGGCGGACGCGGCGTGATCCTCATGGACCTGCAACTCGGCGAGACCCTGCTCGCGGTGCAGCCCTGCGGCGCCGCGGGCCTGCGCATCACCGGTACCGGGCGCGGCGGCAAGCCGGCTGAGCTCGATCTCAAGGGCAAGGCGCTCGAGGCCTATCGGGGCAAGCGCGCGCGCAAGGGCCGGGCGCTGGAGATCAAGTTCAAGGCCGAGCGCCTCGCGCGCCTGGCCGAGCGCGCCTAGGCTCATGAAGCGCGCTGCCGATCCTCGGAGCGCCGCCACCGGCGTGCGCCACGACCCGTTCCTCACCCTGCGCCACCAGACCCGGCGCGCTCACGGAGATCGCTGAGATGCTGCTCTACGCCCTGATGCTCTTCCTGCACGTGCTGGCCGTGGTGGTGTGGGTGGGCGGCATGTGGACCCTGCATCTGGCGGTGCGCCCCGCGGCGGTCGAACTGCTCCAGCCCGCGCAGCGCCTGCCGCTGATGAGTGCGGTGCTGGGGCGCTTTCTCGCCTGGGCACTGCTGGCGGTGCTCCTCACCCTGGTCAGCGGGGTGGCCATGATGGCGGGAGGCGGCGTGCGCGGCGTGCATCCCTCGGTGCACCTGATGGCCTTGCTCGGGCTGGTGATGGCGCTGATCTACGCCTGGGTGCGCTGGGGCCATTACCCGAAGCTCAAGGCGGCGGTCGCGGCACAAGACTGGCCGGCGGCCGGCGCGCGGCTCGACGCCATCCGCCGCCTGGTGGCCACCAACCTCGTGCTGGGGGTGATCACCATCGCCGTCGCCACGGTCGGCCGCGCGTTCTAGCGCGGCCCCGCCGCGCTGGCGGACATGCTGGCGCGACCGCCAGGCAGCCGGGCCGGCCTGGCCCGAGCGCGGCGCTAGAGGTGCAGGCGACCTTCGCTCATCAGCACCGCTGCGCCGCCGACGCGCGCGCTGAGCACGCGGCTGGGCGTGCCCGCCTCGCTGGTCCAGGCCAATTCCATCTCGCTGGGGCGGCCCATCTCGACGCCTTGCACGATGCGCGTGGCAGGCGTGGCGCCGCGGTTTGCCAGCCAACCCGCGAAGGCTGCCGCCGCGCCGCCGGTGGCCGGATCCTCGGGCACGCCCAGGCCCGGCGCAAACATGCGCGCCCGCCAGTGGTCCGCGGCCCGCGCCACCACGAAGACCAGGGCCGAGGGCGTAGCGGACAGACTCGCGTGCCAGCGCGCCGAGTCGAGCCTCGCCCTGCCCAGCGCGTCTGCGCTCGTCAGTTGGACGATCAGAAAGGGCACTCCGCAGGACCAGCACTCGGCGTCGCTCTGGACGTCACCAGAGGCCAGTCCCAGCAGTGCGGCGCACTCGGCCGCCGCCGGCTCGGGGGAGTCCACTCTGGCCGGGCCGCGCGGTGTCGCGAGCGTGCAGCGCAGCGGCGTGCCCGCGGCGTCGCGCTCCACGCTGACCGCCACCGGCCCCACGCCTTCCTCGAAGACGAGGTCTGACTGAGCGAGCGGCACGCGCCCGGTCAGAGCCAGCGCGTAGGCCGTGCCCACCGTCGGATGTCCGGCGAAGGGCAGCTCGCCGCCGGGCGTGAAGATGCGCACGCGCGCGGTGTGCGCGGCGTCCTCGGGCGGCAGCACGAAGGTGGTCTCAGACAGGTTCAGCTCGCGGGCGATGGCCTGCATCTGCGCGGCTTCCAGTCCCTCGGCGCGCGGAAAGACGGCGAGCGGATTGCCGCCGAAACGCCGGCGGGTAAACACGTCGCAGGTCAGAAATTCGTAGCTGGGCATCAGGGCCTCGGGTTGCGCGGCTCGTCGTGGGGTGAGGGGGCGGCTCCGGGGGCGAGTGCGGCGGACGGCGATGCGACGCCGGCACGTCGCCCCAGGGCCACAGCCACTGCCACCAGCGCGGCGTAGACCCAGGTGGAGGGCGCCACCGCCTCGCCAAAGACGGCGGCGGCCGCGGCGATCGTGAGGAAGACCTGCAGCAGCTGCGCCTGCCCGACGCGCGCCACGCCGCCCAGGGCCAGGCCCCGGTACCAGGCGAAGAAGCCCAGCCACTGCGACACCAGCGCGAGGTAGGCGAAGGCGCCCCAGGTCGCGCCCGACACCGGCCAGGCCTGCCGCCCAGCGAGCCAGGCCACCGGCAGCGCGAGCACCGGCGCGGCCAGCACCAGGGCCCAGCAGATCACCGCCGGTCCTCCCAGGCTGCGCGCCAGACGCCCGCCCTCGGCGTAGCCCAGGCCGCCCAGCGCGACCGCGAGCAGCAGCCACAGGTCGCCGCGCGCCAGCGCACCGTCGCCGTGCCGCCACGCAAAGATCAGCACCACCAGGCTGCCGGCCACGGCCCACAGCCAGAAGCGCGCGCTCGGGCGCTCGCCGCCCAGCCAGGTGGCAAACAGGGCCGAGGCCAGCGGCAGCAGCCCCACCACCACCGCGCCGTGAGCGGCAGGCACGGTCTGCAGCCCGATCGAGGTGGCCACCGGAAAGCCCAGGATCACGCCCAGCCCCACCACGGCCAGAGTGCGCCACTGCGCGGCCGAGGGTCGCGGGGCGCGGGCGAACCACAGGTAGGCCGCGGCGGGCAGGGCCGCGACCAGGGCGCGACCCAGGCCGATCAGCCAGGGGTCGAGCTCGCGCACGGCCACGCGGGTGAGCGGCAGGGTCAGGCTGAAGGCCAGAACTCCCGCCAGGCCCCAGGCCCAGCCGGCCGCCTCGGTCCGGTGGCGGTCGCGCGCCGTGGCGGTCGTGGAGATGGGCGTCATCGAGGCAGTGTAAGGGTGCGCCCTTGAAAGACTGCGGCGCGCCCCGATCTGGCAGGCTTGACCGGCGCGCCGGCCACGCCGCTCGCGGCGGACCGCGCCACCCGCCACACCAGACCCACGGAACCACGATGGACACGCACACCCAAGACAAGCAGACCCTGGGCTTCCAGGCCGAGGTGAAGCAGCTGCTGCACCTCATGATCCACTCGCTCTACAGCAACAAGGAGATCTTCCTGCGCGAGCTGGTGAGCAACGCCTCCGACGCGATCGACAAGCGCCGCTTCGAGGCGCTGCGCGAGCCGGCCTTGCTGGCGGCCGACACGCGGCTGGCGATCCGCGTCGGCTTCGATGCCGCGGCGCGCACCCTGACCGTGTCGGACAACGGCATCGGCATGAGCCGCGAGGAAGTGATCTCGCATCTGGGCACGATCGCCCGCAGCGGCACGCGCGAGTTCTTCTCGCAGCTGTCGGGTGACCAGCAGAAGGACGCCCAGCTCATCGGCCAGTTCGGCGTGGGTTTTTACTCGAGCTTCATCGTCGCCGACCGCGTCGCCGTGATCACGCGCCGCGCCGGCGCCGAGACCGCCACCCGCTGGGAGTCGGAGGGAGCGGGCGAATTCAGCGTCGAGCCCGCGCAGCGCGCCGAGGCCGGCACCGACGTGATCCTGCACCTGCGCGAGGGCGAGGACGAGCTGCTCTCGCGTCATCGTCTGCGCGGCATCCTGACGCGCTACTCCGATCACATTTCCACGCCCATCGAGATGGGCGGCGAGACCTGGGACAAGGACAAGAACGAGTTCGTCCCCACCGGCGACTGGGTGGTGGTCAACCAGGCCGCCGCGCTGTGGACGCGCCCGCGCAGCGAGATCAGCGACGAGCAGTTCAAGGAGTTCTATCACCACGTCGCGCACGACTTCTCCGAGCCGCTGGCCTGGACGCTCAACCGCGTCGAGGGCCGCAGCGAGTACATCCAGCTGCTCTACCTGCCGTCCAAGGCGCCGTTCGACTTGTGGGACCGCGATCACCGCCACGGCATCAAGCTCTACGTCAAGCGCGTGTTCATCATGGACGACGCCGAGCAGCTGATCCCGTCCTACCTGCGCTTCGTGCGCGGCGTGGTCGACTCGGCCGACCTGCCGCTCAACGTCAGTCGCGAGATCCTGCAGGAGTCGCGCGACGTGAAGCTGATCCGCGAGGGCAACACGCGGCGCGTGCTCAGCCTGCTCGAGGAGCTTGCTGCCAGCAAGACCGAGGACTACGCCAAGTTCTGGGCCGAATTCGGCCAGGTGCTCAAGGAAGGCGTGGGCGAGGATGCGGCCAACCGCGAGCGCATCGCCAAGCTGTTGCGCTTTGCCAGCACCGCGAGCGAGGGCGTGCAGAGCGTGAGCCTGGCCGACTACGCGGGCCGCATGAAGGACGGCCAGAAGGCGATCTACTTCGTCACCGCCGACAGCGCGGCCGCCGCGGCCGCGAGCCCGCACCTCGAGATCTTCCGCAAGAAGGGCGTGGAGGTGCTGCTGCTCACCGACCGCGTGGACGAGTGGCTGATCTCGCATCTCACCGAGTTCGAGGGCAAGCCGCTCGAGTCCGTGGCCAAGGGCGCGCTCGACCTCGGTTCGCTCGAGGATGCCGCCGAGCGCGAGGCACAGCAGAAGGTCGCCGAGGACTTCAAGCCCCTGGTCGAGAAGTTCAAGGCCGCGCTGGGCGACAAGGTCAAGGAGGTGCGCACCACCCTGCGGCTGACCGACTCGCCCGCCTGCCTGGTGGCCGACGAGCACGCCATGAGCGGTCACCTCGAGCGCCTGCTCAAGGCGGCGGGCCAGGCGGTGCCGGCGAGCGCGCCCATCCTCGAGATCAATCCACAGCATCCGCTGGTGGCGCGCCTGCGCGGCGCGGACGATGCCTGGACGGGCGAGTGGGCGCATCTGCTCCACGACGAAGCTCTGCTGGCCGAGGGTGGCCGGCCCGAGGATCCGGCGGCCTTTGTGCGCCGGATCAACACCCTGCTGCTCGACCGCGCCCAGGCGCCGCGCGGCGAAGCCTGAACACGGGACGCCCGCGGCCCACCCCCGCGGGCGAACCCGGCTAATCTCGCGGACCAGGCTCCGGCGTGCGCCGGGGCGAGTGGCCCGTGTCCCTGATGGATTCCAATCCTCCTCCCGCCTCGACTCCGGGCCGCGCCGCGCTGCCCGGGGCGGGTGGAGTGCGTCGCGCCGTGGACGAGTTGCGCCCGCACTTTGTAAGGAGCTTGGCTTCCGCCTTGCCGCGGGCCGTGCGCGTCGCCATCGGCGAGCTCGAGCACGACGACAAGCGCGCGCACGCCGCCCGCGCGGCGCAGGTTCTGGTCCAGGACGAGCGCACGGTGGTGGCGGACTTCATCGCCGCCCTCGATCGCGAGCTCGACCGCGCCATCGAGCTGCTCGGGCCGGGTGCGGGCGGGATGGCACCGGCGCGGCGGCCGGTGCGTCAGGGCCTGACTCTGGTGGGACTGGACGAAGTCGAGGAGGGCATGGTCGTCGACCGCATGGGCGCGCGCCTGCGCAACGCCGCCGACGAGACCTATTCGCACTTTCACCAACGCTCGGCCAACCTGCTGCGCGTGCCGCGCCTGGGCGAGCGCGACAATCCCTTCCACCCCCTGCGGGTGGCCACTGCCCTGGTCAGTGCCATCGAGGCCCGCGGCCTGAGCGCCGACGTGCGCGTCGCCGTGCTGCCGGCCGTGGAGCTGCAGCTCGCCGCACCTCTGAGCCAGCTCTACGCGGAACTCGACGCCCAGCTCGCGGCGCGCGGCGTGTCCGATGTGGCCGACGCCACCTTGCTGCGCAACACCGCCAACGGCGTGCGCCGCCTGCTGCACGAGGCGGCCGCGCCCGGCGTTGCTGATCCGCGGGCTCCCGCCAGCGCACCGCGCGGCAGCAGCGCGCACGCCGAGCAGTTGCTGGTGGCGCTCTACCAGCACCTGCGCGTGGCGGGCCCGGACGCGGCCGGACCGGCCACGCCCGCGGGCGGCGCTCCCGCGCCCTTGCCGGGCACGACCCCGCGCCTGCCCTTTGGCCAGATCGAGCCGCTGCGCGCGCCAGCCCGTCCGATCGCCCCGGGACTGGTGCTCGAAGACCTGAGCCGGGTCGACGGGTCGCTGCTGACGGTGCTGGGCGATGCGCAGCGTCGCGCCGCCGCGGCCACGCTCAGCGCTGCACAGGCGGGCGAGCGACCCGTCACCGCGGTGATCATGGCGCACGACGCGGCCGCGCGCTCGGCCCTGATCGAACGCGCGGGCCGGCAGATCGACAAGCTCACCATCGAGCTGGTCGGCCTGATCTTCGAGCGCATCCATCACGACAAGTACCTGGCCGGCCCGGTGCGCGCCGCGCTGGTGCGCCTGCAGTTGCCCTTCCTGCGCGCGGCGCTCACCGACCCGGGCTTGTTCGTCTCGGCCGAGGCGCCGGCGCGCCGTCTGCTCGACCGGATCTCGTCGAGCGCGCTGGGCTGGTCCGAGGAGGGTGCCGACAACGCCCGCTTCCTGGAGGAGGTGCAGCGCTCGGTCGACATGGTCGTGCTGGCCGTCGAGGAGCCGGGTGCGGCGGTGTTCGAGCGCGCGCTCGAGTCCTTCGAGCGCTACCTCGCCGAGGAGCGCTCGCGCGACGACGATCCGGTGCTGCGCGCGCGCCGCGCGCTCGAGGAGATCGAGGCGCGCGAGGTGATGACCATCAACGCCATGATCGGGGTGCGCCGTGCCTTCGAGGGCGTGCTGCTCGAGGGCTATCTGCGCGAGTTCCTGCTCGATCACTGGGTGCGCGTGCTGGTGGCCGCCACTCTGCGCGGCCGCACCGAGCCCGCTTTCGAGCAGCGCTTCAAGGAAGTGGTGCCCGACCTCGTGTGGAGCGTCCAGCCCAAGCTCAATCCCGACGACCGCCGCCGGCTGGTGACGGTGATCCCGCGCGTGCTGGCCACGCTGCGCGACGGCCTGGCGCTGGTCGAGTGGCCTCAGCCTCAGGTGGCCGAGTTCTTCGGGCGGCTGATGGCCTCGCACGCCAACGCGCTCAAGGCGCTGGAGCTGGCTCACGGCATCGAGCTTCCGGTGGTGGATGCCTCGGCCCTGCGCGCGCGCCTGGCCCAGGTGCAGATCACCGATCCGCCGCCCGAGGCGCAGTTCGGCGAGATCAACCTGCCCGCCGAGGCGGTGCGCCGCGCGGCCGAGCAGGGCAACGTGGCGCTCGAGGTCGCCGAACCGGCCGCCGACACCCTCGACCCCGCGCTGCCCGCGGCGCACCTGGGCGACCACGAGCTCGACGCCCTGATCGAGACCTGGAAGCGGGGCGACTGGTTCGCCCTGCGTGTGTCCGGGGCCGATGAGCGCGCCCGGCTGCGCTGGATCAGTCCGCGGCGCAGCTTCTACCTCTTCGCGGTGGCCGAGACCGGCGCCGCGCACTCGCTCTCGCCCGAGACGGTGCGCAACTTCCTGCGCCTCGGACGCCTGCGGCCGCTCGAGCCTGCGCCGCTGTTCGATCGCGCGGTCGGCGGCGTGGTGCAGGACCTGCGCGCCGGTCCCACGCCCTGATGAGCCGCCGCGCGCCCAACTCGGCCATCACGCTGTCCGAGACCGACGGCGTGCGCTACCTGCACTTCGGCACCGAGTGGGTGCAGGGCGGCATGCGCATCGCGCGGCCCTGGGCGATCGAGCTCGAGTACCAGCGCCAGATGATGGCACCGGCACTGCTGCTGCCCGAGCCGCGCAACGTGCTGCAACTCGGGCTGGGCGCAGCCGCGCTCACCAAGTTCTGCTGGCGCCACCTGCCCGAGTCCGAGATCACGGTGGTCGAGATCTCGCCCGAGGTGGTGGCCGCGGCGCGCCAGTGGTTCAAATTGCCGCCCGACGACGAGCGCCTGAGCGTCGTGCTCGGCGACGCCCGCGACGCCCTGGATACGCGTCGCCCGGTGGGTGCCGACTGGCTGCAGGTCGATCTCTACGACGCCGCGGCGCGCGGCCCGGTGTACGACGACGAGGCCTTCTACCGCCTGTGCCGGCGTGCCCTGGCGCGGCCGGGCGTGGCGAGCTTCAACCTGTTCGGGCGTAGCTTCGATGCCAGCTTCGCGGCGATCGCGGCCGCCTTCGACTCCCGCGTGCTCGCGCTGCCCGAAGTGGCCGAGGGCAACCGGATCGTGCTCGCCCTCACCGGTCCCAAGCTCAGGGTGGACTTCGCGGCCTGGTACGAGCGGGCCGGGGAGCTCGAAACCCGCTGGCGCCTGCCCGCGCGGCGCTGGCTGGCGGGCTTGCGCTCGGTCAACGACCTGGCCGACGGAGACTGGCTGTGACGCGTCCGTCGAGGCGCGGTGACGCCTTGTTGCCGAAAAGGCGGTAGCGGCATCGCTTGACACCCCGGGCAGGGCCGATAGAGTCGGCCTTGAAGGCGGGCCTCGCTCCGCCGCCACTCCCCCATGGACTTCTCCTCCGACACCAGCCGCGGTCCGGACTTGCCGCCGATGACCGCCAACCAGACCGCGGCGCTGTTGCGCTCGGGCATGGCCATCGCCGCGGAACTGATCGGCGATTCGTTCTCGGAGCTGTCCAAGACCGTCGTCGTGGAGCTCGGCTCGCGCTGGGACTTCGACCAGCTCGCGCCCCTGGTCCAGCGTCTGCTCAGTGTGCGCGCCGCCGACTTCCGGGTGTCGTTCCTCGGTCGCCTCAAGGAGTCCCAGGACGACGCCTACTCGCAACTCGTTGCCCTGACCCACGCCTCGCAGTTCGGCAACACCGGCTTCCCGCGGCTCGACGCCGACACCCTGACCCTGGTCGACGAGGTCGCGGTCGAGACCAGCACGGTGGTCGAGCGCAGTTCCGCCAAGGTGGCCGGACTGCTCGAGGACTTGCTCAGCGACCTCAACATCGTGGTGGCGTACATCGCCGAGCGGCCCGTGGTGAAGTCCTCCGAGAACCCGCTGGGACCGGCCGTGGTGGTCAAGGCCCTGTTCCAGGCGTCCGAGGATCAGGACCTCGAGCCCGCCGCCCGCGCGCTGTTGCTGGCCTCGTTCGAGCGGCCGCTTGCTCAGGCGATCGAGCCCGTGGTGCGCTCCCTGCTCGAGCACTACGCGCGCCATGGCTTCAACGTCCGAGCCGTGCGCAAGGCGCTCGCGGTGCGACCAGCCTCTTCTGCCGAGGCCCGCGGCCCCGACACCCAGATGCGCGGGCCGGACTCCCAGATGCGTGGCCCGGACTCGCAGATGCGGGGTCCGGACTCGCAGGGGCGTGGCTTCGATACGCGCGCGCCGGGCGGGCCCGGCTACTCGGGCGGGGGCAGCCATGGCGCCGCGCCCAGCAGTGGCGGCCCCATGGGCTACGCCGCCGCACGCGCCGGGGCGCAGGGCGGACCGGACGTAGCGGGCGGAGCCGGCGGAGTTGGTGGCGGCGGCCCGGTAGGCACCGCCACCGCGGTGCTCAACCAGATCGTCACGCGCCTGCAGGCCAACTCGCGCGGCACACGCGCTCCCAACCTGCCGCCGGCCGGGCCCCCGGCGCAGGAGCTCATGGAGTCGGTCGACGAGCTGCAGCGCATGGGCCTGGACGGCGGCGGGCGATTCGCGGCGCAGGCGGCCGGAAGCATCAACACCTGGCGCGGGGAACTGATCTCGCGCACCGACCGCACGGTCGACAAGCTCACCATCGAGATCGTGGGCATGCTGTTCGACCACGTGCTGGCCGACAAGCAGGTCCCGGCCGAGATCAAGGCGCGCATCTCGCGCCTGCAGTTCCCGGTGCTCAAGGCCGCGCTGATGGATGCGGCCTTCTTCGCCTCGTCCAACCACCCCGCGCGCAGGCTGATCGACCGCATCGCCGGCACCTCCGTGGGCTGGGAACCCTACGGTGACGACAACCAGCGCTACCTGCGCGAGGTCGACCGCGTGGTCCACGAGGTGCTCGAGAAGTTCGAGAGCGACGTCTCGGTGTTCGAGCGGCTCTACACCGAGTTCGACAAGTTCGTCTCGGAGGTCAACCCGGCCGACAACGACCCCGTGGCGCGCGCCAAGAAGGCGCTCGAGGCGGCCGAGAAGACCGAGATCCTCACCATCAACACCACCATTCAGGTGCGTCGCGCCTTCGAGCGGGTCGATCTGGAGCCCTACATCCGCGACTTCCTGCTCGGGCCCTGGGTGCGGGTGCTGGTGGCCGCGACGATCCGCAGCGAGGCGCAGCCCGGCTTCGTGAAGTCGTTCCGCGACGTGATTCACGACCTGGTGTGGAGCGTGCAGCCCAAGGCCAGCGCGGAGGACCGCGCGCGGCTGGTCAAGACCATCCCCAACATGGTGCGCGTGCTACGCGACGGCCTGAACCTGATCAACTACTCCGAGCGCGACCGCGAGGTGCTGTTCGCGCAGATGATGGAATCGCACGCGATGGCGGTGAAGCCGGTGGATCAGGCTTCCTACCTCAAGGCCAGCCTCGCCACCACCGAGCTGCGTTCCAAGCTCGAGGGCATGCAGTTCTCGGGCATCTTCCCGGTCACCACGGTGCCGGGCGGGATCAAGGTCTCGACCAACGCCATCATGCGCGCCGCGGAGGAGCACCACGCCGAGCTCGCCATTCCCACCGCCTTCACCGAGGTCAAGGGACCGCTCGATCCGCTCGAGGAGGCACGCCTGACCGAGGAGATCGCCCGCTGGCAGCGCGGGCACTGGTTCAAGCTGTGGAACGGCACCGAGTACGTGCGCGCGCGCCTGCGCTGGATGAGCCCGCTGCGCACGCTGTTCCTGTTCGCCAGCAGCCAGGGGGCCAAGCCCCACGCCCTGTCGGCCGAGCAGCTTCGCGCCTACCTCGCCAAGGGCTACATCGAGCCGCTCGAGCAGATGCCGCTCACCAAGCGCGCGGTCGACGCGGTGGTGGCCGACTTCGAGGCCGAGCCCGAGCGCGCCACCGAGCTCGCCACCCGCTACGCCCAGCCCGCATGAGCGCAGCGCCGGCGCAGCGCCCGCCTTCGGTGCTTGCAGGCGAGGGCAGGCTGCAGCTGGCGAGCGTGCTGCGCGCCCTGGTGTCACAGGGCCAGCTCGATCCCGCCGACGCCGAGCGTCTGCGCCTGGCCGCCGCGAGCAGCGAGCGCCGCGCGCCGCTGGCGGTGATCGCGGACATGAACTTCCGCTCGCCGGCCGACCGCCGTCTGCTCGACCTCGACACGCTCACCCAGTGGCTGGCCGAGCAGGCGCAGCTGCCCTACCTGCACATCGATCCGCTGCGCGTGGACTTCACCCGCATCGTGGACGTGATGTCCTCGGCCTACGCCACCACCTACTCGATCCTGCCGGTGGCGGTCACGCCGAGCGAGGTGACGATTGCCACCTGCGAGCCTTTCCTGGGCGGGTGGGAACGCGAGATCGAGCAGATCACCAAGAAGTCGGTGCGCAAGGTCGTGGCCAGCCCGCTGGACGTGGCGCGCTACACGACCGAGTTCTACAAGCTCGCCGCCTCGGTGCGCGGCGCGGCCAAGACCGGCGCCCAGCCGCTGGTGAGCAGCTTCGAACAGCTGGTGGAGCTGGGCGGCAAGGTCGAGGCCAACGACGCGCACGTGGTGCACATTGTCGACTGGCTGCTGCAGTACGCCTTCGATCAGCGCGCGAGCGACATCCACCTCGAGCCCAAGCGCGACATGGCGGTGGCGCGCTTTCGCATCGACGGCGTGCTGCACCAGGTCTACCAGGTGCCCGCCAACGTGCTGCCCGCCATGACCAACCGCATCAAGCTGCTGGGCCGCATGGACGTGGTGGAGCGGCGCCGCCCGCAGGACGGGCGCATCAAGACGCGCATCGCCGCCGGGGCGCACGCCGGCCGCGAGGTGGAACTGCGGCTGTCGACGCTGCCCACCGCCTTTGGCGAGAAGCTCGTGCTGCGCATCTTCGATCCGGAGGTCGTGGTGCGCAGCTACGCGGAGCTGGGCTTCTCGGCCGAGGAAGAGGCGGCCTGGGAGCGCCTCATCCACCTGCCCTCGGGCATCGTGCTGGTGACCGGGCCCACCGGCTCGGGCAAGACCACCACGCTGTATTCCACGCTCAAGCAGCTGGCCACCGACGAGGTCAACGTCAGCACGGTGGAGGATCCGATCGAGAACGTGGATCCGCAGCTCAACCAGATGCAGGTCCAGCACGGCATCGACCTGGGCTTCGCCGACGGCCTGCGCGCCCTGATGCGCCAGGATCCGGACGTGATCATGGTGGGCGAGATCCGCGACAAGGAAACCGCCGACATGGCCGTGCAGGCCGCGCTCACCGGCCACCTCGTGTTCAGCACCCTGCACACCAACGACGCCTGCTCCTCGATCGCACGCCTGGTCGAGCTGGGCGTGCCGCACTACCTGCTCAACGCCACCCTGGTGGGCGTGCTGGCGCAGCGCCTGGTGCGCACCCTGTGTCCGCACTGCAAGCAGGTGGCGGGCGCGCCCGACGAGGCCGTGTGGAACGAACTGGTCAGCCCCTGGCGCGCGCCGGCCCCGGCCCGCGTGTGGCGCCCGGTGGGGTGCCTGGAGTGCCGGCGCACCGGCTACCTGGGCCGGGTGGGCCTGGTCGAGTTGCTGGCGATGAGCGATCCGCTGCGCAAGCTCGTGGCCGAAGGCTCTGACTTGCCCGCGCTGCGCCGCCAGGCTGCGCGCGATGGCATGCGTTCTCTGCGGGTGTCGGGGGCCGAGAAGATCGCCGCCGGCGTGACCACCTTCGAGGAAGTGTTCAAGGCCGCGCCGCCGTTCGAGAGCTGAACGCGGCCGGGCCCGAGCCCGGCGGCGCGGCTACGTGTCGCGCCGCGCCAGCGCCAGGTAGGCGCCGAGCCCCAGCATGGTGGTGCCCGAGATGCGCGTGAGCAGCCGCGCGCGCGCCGCGCGTGCTGCGCCCGAGTGCACCAGGCGATGTGCGCCCAGCACCGCCACCACGTCGACCAGGGTGTTGAGCGCCACGCAGATGCTGCCCAGCAGCACGAGCTGCGGAATCAGGGGCTCGCTCGGCACCACGAACTGCGGCAGGAAGGCGAGGAAGAAGAGCGCGGTCTTGACGTTCAGCGCCTCGACCACGATGCCCTCGGCAAAAGCGCGGCGAGCCCCCTGGGCGGTGACCGGGGCGGCGCCCAGGGTTGCCTGCCTGCTCAGCAGCATGCGCAGGCCCAGGTACACGAGGTAGGCGGCGCCCAGGTACTTGACCAGGTTGAACGCCACGGCCGACTCGGCCACCAGCAGCGACAGGCCCAGCGCCGCGGCCAGCACATGCAGCAGGCCGCCCAGTCCGGTGCCCACGCACGAAGCCAGACCCTCGGCGCGTCCGCCCGCCACGGTGCGTGCCACCACGTAGGCGATGCCGGGCCCGGGCGTGATGGCCAGCACGATGGCAGCGAGCAGGAAGGCGGCGAGCGACATGGCAGCGGGTCCGGGCAAGAGTTGGCGATGCAGCGGCCGCAGTCTATCGAAGGCGCTTCCTGCGGCTCGTTCAGCGCTTGGTCCGCGTATCTCCCGAGCGCCGCGGCGGGTAGCGCCACCACGCCAGCAGCACCAGCGCGCCGAAAGTCGTGTAGGCCACGGTGAACGCCCAAGGCGGCGCGTCCCAGTAGACGATGCGCTGCAGCCAGTGTTCGATGAAGCTTTGCCGGTAGGCCGCGCCGCCCGCCTGCACGCGCAGCCAGGATTCCAGGATGGTCAGCGGGCAGAGTTGCCCCAGCCAGGCCTGCGCCACGACCACGGCGATCGCCGCGAGATGCGCCAGCCGGAAGCTCAAGCGGTTGACCCAGGCCCAGCCCAGGGCGTTGCCCAGCAGCACGAGCACCAGCCCGCCCACCACGAACAGCACGACGCCGAAGTGAAGCACCAGCACGGCGTCGGCGAGCAATCGATAGGGCATCACAGGGGCGTCCGCAGAGGCAATGGTCGAGGCAACTCAGGTCGTCGCTGTCGCCGACGGTCCGGCCGAAGCTACGATGCCACGGTCCGGCCGCCGGGCAAATGGAGGTGAGACTTGAGCCGATTCGTGATCGGACCCGACGTGGCTCTGGCGCTGGCCGAGAGCAACGCAGCGGTGCCCGCGCACCACCGCCTGCTCGCGCCCACGCTGCTGCGCTCGCAGGTGCTGGCCGCGCTGTTTGACGAGGTGCAGCGCGGCCGGCTGGAGCGGCGCGAAGCCGAGCGGCGCCTGGACTATCTGAGGGGACTGCAGATGCGCCTGCTGGGCGACCGCGTGCTGCAGCAGACCGCGTGGCGCATCGCCGAGGAACTCGCTTGGCCCGACACCTTCGTGGCCGAGTATCTGGCGCTGACGCGGCTGCAGGCCGATGCCCTGGTGGTGCGCGACCCGGCACTGGTGCAGGTGGCGCGTCGGATGGTGCCCGTGGCGAGCATCGACGACCTGCTCGCCTAGGCGCGGGCAGCGCGCGGGCCTGGTGCGGGCCGTCGTGCCCGCGCCGCCTGGCGCCTCAAGGAAATCGTTCGTAGGCCTTGAGCGCGGCCAGATGCGCCACCCAAGGCAGCTGCTCGGCGGTCTGGATCTGGAAGCTGGGCGGCAGGGCGTCGGCATCGTCGAGCGTGCACGCCTGCACTTCCACCACCCCGGGCAGGATCTCGGCGTTGCGGTAGAAGAGCCCGCTGCCGCAGTCGGCGCAGAAGCTGCGCATGGCCGCGCCCGAGGAGTTGATCGTCCTGGGCGTGCCCTGCGTGACGCGCAACTGCGCCTCGGGAAACTCGGCCCATACGACCATCGGCGCCCCGGCACTGCGCTGGCAGTCCCGGCAGTGACAGACCGACACCGAGTTCGGTGCGCCCGCGAGTTCGAAGTGGATGGCGCCGCACAGGCACCGACCGGCGTGGCTCATGGCTGTTCCCTCCTGAGTGATTGATGTTCGAATCCCGGCAGGCTGCGCTCCATGAAGGGCCAGCCAGCGTGGAGCTCGACGGGTATTTCGGCCTGCTCGTAGAGCGCCCGGTCCGCGAAGCCGGCGGCCTCGTAGATGCGGTGCGCGGAGTGCATCAAGGGCCTCGTGTCCAGGCACACGCGCTCGTCGCCAAAGCCCGTGGCGTCTTCCAAGAGCCGCGCGAAAATGCGCTCGCCCGACCGAGCGCCGTCTCGACCGATTCGGCTGGGTCACGCACTCGGTGCAGCCGCGTCGGACTTCGACGAGGCCAGCAGGCGCCACGCCACGAGTGCCAGCGCCGGGTCGAGCACGGCGAAGAACAGCAGCGTGTGGGTGAACGCGCCCGAGAGGGCGAGCGGCACCAGCACCAGCGGCACCAGCACCAGGCGGTCGATCACCGAGGCGGCGACGAACTGCCGTCCGCCGCTGCGACCGCCAAAGAAATAGAGCCAGCCGATGATTGCGACGCTCATGCCGACGACGCGCGCCATCGCCCGTTCCTGGCCGCTGAAGGACGGATCTCCGAACACCGTCTGCATGGCCTCCGGCCAAGCCAGCAGCAGAAAGCCGGCTCCCATGTAGAGCAGTCCGCACAAGCTCGTGAAGCGCGCCGCCGCAGACAGCTCGGTAGGCCGCTGGCGCAGGTCCGACATGAGAGACATGTTCAAGCTCCAGTGCGTGCGCGGAGGCGGCGCGCCCCGCTAGGCGAATTGGGTTGGCACAGGCATCGAGACTAGCGCGGATTCTGCGGCGGCCGTCGGCGATCTCGCCGTGGTCGCCCTTGTCGGCAATGAAGTTGCGGCGCTCGACTTGAGCCTTAGTGGGCAGAGGGCCGGCCGTGGAGTGGGCAGGGCGTTAGGCGCGCTCGGCGGCGCGCTCTGCCGCCACCTTGCCGGCCCAGGCCCGCGTGTCGTGGCAGCTCGCCATGGCGCGCTGGTAGGCGGGGCGCGCGGTGGTGCGCGCCACATAGGCTTGCTCGGGCTCGCCCAGGCGATAGCCGCCGGTGCGATCGGCGAACTGGAGGGCGTAGGTCACCGCGATGTCGGCCGCGGTGAAGGTCTCGCCCGCCATGTAGGGCGCTCGCGCCAATTGGCGGATCACCAGGCCCAGCCGGTTCCTGAAGATCTCGCGACCTTCGCGCGCGGTCCAGTTGTCGCGCTCGGCCTCGGGAGCGAGGTTGCGGCTGATCACCGTGAAGTACATCGGCATGGCGAGCCCGGCCTCGCCCAGATGCAGGAATTGCAGATACGCGGGGAAGGCCGCGTCGTGGGGCTGCGGCGCCAGCGGCGTGGGGCCGTGGCGGGCCATGAGGTACTGCATGATCGCCACCGACTCGACCATGGTGACCTCGCCGTCCTGCAGTGCCGGGATGAAGCCCGCGGGATTGATCGCCAGGTACTCGGGATCGTTCTCGACGCCGGCCAGCAGATCCACCGGCCGCAGGCGGTAGGGCAGGCCCATTTCCTCGAGCAGCCACACCACGCGGAAGCCGCGGCCCTCTCCGAAGACGGTGATCATCTGCCTGCCTTTCTGAACCGGGGTCCGGTGCGCGGCTCGACCCTACTCGGGCTGCTTGAACTGCACGATGTTGCCCTCCGGGTCCCAGCCGTCGAGCACCGTGTGGCCGCGGAAGTGCCAGGCGCCTGCCTCGGGCTTGAGAAATCCATGGGTGGCCTCGGCGGCGCGGCGGACCTCGGCCAGGCTCGCGACCACGAAGGTCGGCTTGAACGGTGTTTCGTCGCGTGGCTCGGGAGGCTGGGCGATCGTGATCTCGGCCGCGTAGCGGGCCGGGATGGCGTGGACCACGACCTCGTAGCCGCCGCCGCGCAGCAGGTCGTGCGAAGAGTCCGACTCCACCACTGCCAAGCCCAGGGTCTGCTGGTAGAACTCAGAGACTCGTTGCTTGTCTTTGGCGAACACGACAAGACCTTGCTGTGCCATGGTGCTGGGCTCCTGGGAGGTGAGGGGTGGGGAGTGTGTCACGGCCAAGGATACGGTGGAGCACCCGCCGCGATCCAGCAGTGCGGGCCGTAGTGCCTGGCCCGCGAGCGGCAACTCAGGCCTCGCGGCGCACGTTCATCGGTCGGAGTTGCGTCGATGTGGCTTGGTGGTGGCGGAAGACCGGACCACGCGCTCGGCTGCGAAGTCGCAGGCTCATGTGCCCTGGTGCACCAATGGCTTGAACAGGTTGATATTGGTGGCGACGAAGCCAAGCTTGGCGTACAGCGCCTGCGCGCCGTGGTTGTGCCCGAACACGTGCAGCGCGATGCCGGACAGCCCAAGGCCTGCCGCTTCCTGCTCGAGCGCCTTGAAGGCGCGCTCGGCGTGCCCGCGCCGACGATGCTCGGGGCCGATCACCACGTCGTACACATAGGCCACGCGCTGCGTGCCCCGGGCCTGGATGGCGATCCACAGTGTGCCCACGGGCGCACCCTCGGCGCTGAGGATCGTGTAGAGGCGGTTATCTGCGGTCCGCGGACCCTGCGGCAGCAGATCCTCGAAGGCCTGGCGCGAGAGTTCGAGCGACGTCTCTGCGGCCCATTGGCCCGTGGCCACCTTGTCGGCGGCGTACTCGGGGATGACCGTCGCCAGCCAGGCCGCGTATTCGTTCTCACTGATCGGACGCAGGACCGGCACGGAGCCTCCTCAGTCGCTCGGGTTACAGCTTCGTCGCGTGCCCACAGACGTGCCAGGACGGAACGCCGATCACGGCGCAGCACACGCCCGCGTGGTGCGGGTGTGCGCCAAGTGTGCGCCGCTTGCAGCCGATGATGGAGGAGCGCGTCCGCTCGCACAAGCGCGGCAGATGCCTCACGACTCGCGCAACGAGCCCGGCCTGGTCACACGGGCTGAAGTGGCTTGAACTCGGGTGGCTCGTGGGCGAGCACGATGGCGTCGCCCTGCCTGACCAGACCACCCTGCACCACGACGGCCATGACGCCGGCCTTGCGGATCAGCGCGCCGTCGGGGGTCTTGCCCAGCACCGCGGCGAGCAGGCCTGGCTGGAAGGCTTCGATCTGGGCGCAGGGGTTCCTGAGACCGGTGATTTCGATGAGCGCGTGGCTGCCCACGCGCAGCCGGGTGCCGGTGCCCAGACGCAGCAGATCGAGTCCTTGCGTGGTGATGTTCTCGCCCATCTGCCCGGGCGCGACCCGGTGCCCCTGGGCAAGCAGTTCCTGCAGGAGTTCAGCGTGGAGCAGGTGTACCTGCCGCAGGTTGGGCTGCGAGGGGTCGCGCGCCACCCGCGAGCGGTGTTTGACGGTCGCCCCGCAGTGCGCGTCACCCAGAACACCGTGGCCCGCGACGAGTTCGATCTGCGATACCGAGTCCTTCGAGAACGCGTGACTTCCCTTGCGGTGTACGGCGAGCGCTAGGGCGGGCGTGGCGGTGTGGGGGCCAGCGTCAGCCGTCATGGCAGTTCGTTGCGGCCATGCCGGCGATAAGCGGGGCGCTCGCTGAGCAACTCGTAGTAGGCCGCGACGGCGGCAAGTGGCGGGTGCTCGAAGGGCGTCATGTACCACCGATGAACTGAGAGACCGATAGGAACATCGGCCAGCGTGAACGCAGGCCCGGCCACGTAGGCACCGGTGGACGCGAGCGCAGAGTCCAGGATCGCCATGTGCCGGTTCCAGCTCTGAATGCTGGCCTGCATGGCTGACTGGTCTTGATGCGCCGGGCTCTTGCGAACCAGGCCCATGAAGGCATAGCGCCACGAGTTGTTCAGCTCCGTGGCCTGCCAGTCCATCCACTGCTCAACAAGAGCCCGTTGGGCGGGACCCTCGGGCAAGAGGTCGTGGCGCCCGAAGCGGCTCGCCAGGTACCTGCAGATGGCGTTCGACTCCCAGAGGGTCAAGCCATCGTGCTGCAGCACCGGCACCAGCGCATTCGGATTGAGGGCCAGAAAGGCGGCCGATTGCAGCGGCAGCGACTCGGTGCCCCATTCTTCGTGCTCGTACTCCGCGCCGAGCTCGGCCAGGGTCCACAACACCTTGCGCACGTTGATCGAGGAAGAGCGGCCAAGGAGTCTGATCACGTGGGTGGTAGGTCGGGGTGGTGGATCGAGTGGCGCGCGCGGCGGGCACTGTTCTTCAGCGAGGGCTTGGGCATCGCCGCTGGCTAGCCCGGGATGTCTGGTTCAACCAGCGTGGCCAGCTGGGCCAGTGACTCCTGCCAGCCGAGGTAACACATCTCGAGGGGGATGGCCTCGGGAATGCCGCTCTGGGAAATGGAGAGCTCGGTGCCGCACAGCACCGGCTTCAGGGTCACGGTCACCTCCAGCACACCCGGCAGGTTCGGGTCCTCGAACTTGTCCGTGTAGCGAATCCGCTCGTTCGGGATCAGCTCCAGATACTCGCCGCCGAAGGAGTGAGCGTGGCCACTGGTGAAGTTGTGGAACGACATCCTGAAGGTGCCGCCGACGCGCGCTTGCATGTGATGCACGGTGCAGGTGAAGCCGTAAGGGGCAATCCACTTCGCCATGGCGCCCGCTTCGATGAAGGCGCGATAGACCTTCTCTGGCTTGGTGCGAAGGACGCGGTGAAGGCGAACTGTGCGCTCAGACATGGAATTGCTCCTTGGCGGCCGGCGGAGTTTGAGGTCGCGACTGGCGGTGTGCTCGATGCTCGTCCCGCGCAGGGTGGCGGCGGATTCGGGTGTTCCGCCTTGCCTCGACGGCTTCACTTCGCGGCAAGACGCCAGCGCCGCGCTCATCACTGCTCGCTCGAGGACGCAAGCCGCTCAGAACCAGTAGTCCCGGATGCAGCGCCCGTCGCGCGGCAGGTCTTCGAAAGCCACCAGGCCCTCGAAGTGGTCGATCGGCAGATCGGCAATCGGCTCGGGCTCGGCCAGGCGCAGGTTCACCGCCATCGCGTGCCTGCCGTCCTCGCCGGGAGCCAGCGTGCGCCAGTAGGCTACGCAGGCGCACACCGGGCAGAAGTGGTAGGCGAGGTGTGGGCCGCGCACGTAGGTGGCCGTCTGGCCGCGCACCGTGATCACCTCGCCCTCGGGGCCGTAGGCCCAGAGGCCGCCCCAGCGTCGGCACGAGGTGCAATTGCAGGCGGTGGCCGACTCGGGCATGCCCCGGTAGGTCCACGACACGGCCCCGCAGTGGCAGTGGCCGTCGAGCGATCGGGTCTCTTGCATGGGCTGGTCAGGCGCGGGTGGAAGTGGCGGCGTGGTGGTGGCGGGCGAAGCTTAGTCCTGGCCGGTGGCGGGGTGGCGCCGCCGCACCTCGGCCACCGCCTCGGCCACCAGAGACTCGAGCACCGCGAGGTCCACGTCCGCCAGGCGCTTGAGGTACAGGCAGGCCTTGCCGAACTTGTGCTTGCCCAGGCGGGCGAGCAGGGCCTCCTGGCGGGGGCTCTCGGCCACCAGGTACACGACCAGATCCCGGCCGCGGATGGCAAAGCCGGTGACGCAGGACTCGCCGCTTGTGCCGCTCGCGTAGCGGTAGGTGTAGCGGCCGTAGCCCACGATGCTCGGCCCCCACATCCGGGGCGCTTCGCCGGTGACGCGGCCGAGCATGGCCATCAGGACCTGGCAGTCGGCGAGCTGGTCTGGCGACGCGCGCGACGCCAGGTACTCGTCGACGCTGGCCGCGGTGGCCTGGGTCTTGGCCTTGGACATGAGCGGAGCCTCCGCTTGGGCGATGGGTGCAACCTTAGCGCGTGGACTGCCAGCGCGCGCGGGTGATCTTGTAGAGGCAGTGGCGCCGCAGCGGACTGCCTTCAGGCAGCGCCGGGTGATCGAAATCCTGCTGCGAGTCGGCCATGCCCACGCGCCGCATGACCGCCTGCGAGGGCAGGTTCAGCAGCGCGGTGAAGGAGACGATCTCCTCCAGCCCGAGCCGCGCGAAGCCGACCTCGAGAGCGGCCGTTGCGCCCTCGGTGGCGATGCCCTGGCCCCAGTACGGCCGGGCGAGCCGGTAGCCGAGCTCGACGCAGGGCATGAAGGGCAGGGCGCGCTTCGGGACGCTCAAGCCGATGAAGCCCACGAACGCACCCGACTCAAGCAGCTCCACCGCCCAGTTGCTCCAGCCGCGCTCGTCGAGCTCGCTCGCCCAGGTGTCGATGCTGCGGTCGCTGGCCTCGCGGCTTTGGGTGGATGGGAAGTAGCGCATCACCTCGGGGTCCGCGTTCATGGCCGCAAAGGGCGCGCGGTCCGTGCTGCGCCACTGGCGCAGTAGCAGTCGGGCGGTGCGGACTTCGATCAACTGGGGCACGGCCGTGACTCAGGTCTGAAGCGCCTGACTTCCTGGCGGGATGCTGACGGTTGCCACTCAGGCGTCGGGGACTTCATAGAAGGTAATCAGGTTTCCGTCGGGGTCGAGGACCGCGAATTCCCTCGTGCCCCACGGCTTGTCCTCGAGCGGGGCATTCGGGTGCACCATGGCGTGCGCTTCGCAGAGCGTGTGCAAGTGTTCGATTGATCGAACCCGCACTCGGCAGCTGGTGGCTTCGGCAATGCGCCGATCTTCGCAGGCCCAGAAGTGAATCTCGACGGGACCGTTGGCAACGATGCCGTACTCGCCCTGAGCGACGTGAACCCTGGTGAAGCCCAGCCGGGTGACGAAGAACTCGACGCTCCTCTGGATGTCGAGCGAGGCGAGCGCGGGCACGGCGGCAATGAACTCGGTAGCTGTGCTCACAAAAGGGGACTCCCGACGCGGAAGATTCAAGCTGGCGCGAGCCGTTGCGGCAGGCGGGGCGGCCCGGGGTTGCAAAGCGTGCCGTGGGCGCTTGTGCGAGCGCGGGCCTAGGCGGCGCCGCGCGAGACCAGAGGAAAGCTCTCTGGCCTGCGAATCGACTCGACGGACAGGTCGACGTCAAGCTGCGGCCAGTACAGGTGGTCTTCAGTTGGGCGCTGGACGTCGGAGAGTTGCTCGATCGTCGCCTTCTTAAACCACGGGAAGTCGCTGAACGGGACGGCTAACTCCTCGTCCCCCAGCAGCAGCCAGAAGCAGTGCGTCGAGACATTGGTGACTTCAGCCCCCAAAGTGACGGTGCCATGCATCTTGGATCTCCTGGATGTGAACCTCGACCACTGCCTGAGCCTGGCGAAGCTGAACGCCCGACAGGCCGATATTCCTGGCCAAGTGTACCGAGGGCGTAAGCCAGAACTTCGCCTCGCCCTCCGGGTGCCCTACGTGGACGTGAATGCGCGTCTCTTCGCGGGAGAAGAAGAACAGTCGAAACTGGCCGTCGCGAACAATGGTGGGTGCCACAGCCGTGAATTTACCGGAGAGGTGGGCTTGGGCTGCCCAAGGTTCGAGCTAAGCGGCCAGCGGCGGCAGGCGCGGGTCGGTGGAAATGCAACGCACCGTCAGAGCGGGCCATGTGGCCTGCAGGTCGCGCTCTGCCTGGGCGAGGCGCTAGACACCGGATTTGGGGCTGAGCGTGGTTTCCACGCCATTGAGCAGGATGGTCCTGAACGGCCACGCATTCGCCAGCCAGGTCTGAAGGAACGAGGCGAGTTCTGCCTCCAGACCGCTTGCCAGTTCACTCTGTCTTGCCCAGTACCAGACCTCTGCATCGACGCCGTCCTGGTCGGGCGGATCGACATAGACGCAGCCGAGCAGGCGCCGCTCATCCAAGGACATGACGGCATAGTCAAACGATGAACGAAGCTGAAACTCCTTCTGGTGCCAGCCAAGGTCGACGATGTTCTGTTCGATTGTCATGTCCTCAGCGGGCCAGCCCCAGATTGCCCCGAATCTTGCCCATAGATGTTCGCGGCTGGACATGACGGCGTCGTAGTCCTTGAACACGTCGTGAATCGTGATCGAGCGCATTCTGAAGCGCGCGGTCTCGACTGATGCGGGGACTTGGAACTCGCGTGGGAGGAAGCGCATGTGATTCCGGAGCCTCATGTTCGAACTGAGGGGGCGCCGTCGCGCGGCGGTTATGGGCCGACGCAGAGATTCGGGACGGAGAGCCGAGTGAACAAATGCGGCGACGCCACGGCTGAGGACGGATAGTGGCTCAGTGCGTCTGTGAATTCTGGGTGCGTGAACGCCGCACGAAAGTGCGCGACGGACTCCCAGATGGCGTAGTTCATGAATACGTTGCTGCCGGCAATGCCCTGGTGCAGTTGCGTAGAGATGTAGCCTGGCTGTTTCTTCATCCAGTTCGCGTCCGCCTCCCAGGCCTTCATCAAGGCCAGGATGTCGGCCTCAGCAACATGAAAAATGTTGACCAGGATGACCGGCGAGATGTCGCCATTGATCTGCCGAAAGATCGGTACGTTCTCGTCAAGTGGTTTGAGCTGAAGCACTATGGCTCTCCTTGGGGTTGAACTCAGGTAGGGCGCGAATGAAGCGAGTCTTTGCGCTCTGACGCTTCAACTGAGCGGGCGCCGTCGGCAGGCCGCCGGACCCGCGCGGCGTGAGGCCAGCCTTGGCGATGAGGGGGTGCTTCAGGTCATGAACCGACGGATAGAGCCGCAAACCACAATCAGCTGCCGATCGTCCATGCGGCCGATGATGTTTCGGATGACGGTGCCCATCACTTTCTGCACGCCGGCCAGTCCAAGCGCGGCAGACTGCTGCACAACGAAGTTCACCTTCGTTGCCTTGAGCGACTGGACAAAGTACTGATCCATGCCGTGATCGGTCAGCTCAAGAACCAGATCCGTCAGCTTGTCGGCGTGGACCGTTGCCTTCTCGGCGCTCTCGACGGCCACCAGGACCTGAAGCGTTTTCACTCGCAATTCGTGTGAGTGGTGAAAGCGAAGGAAGGGCTTTGCGGCCGGCGCAGCTTCCTTCTTCGATGCCCGTCTGGCAGTGACCGACGTGGGGCGCTTCGCTGAGGTAGGCATGGTCCACACCGTGGTGCAGGGAGGGAATGATCGTACGCTGTCGCGCCGTTGGGGCTCGGCTAGAGCGAAGGGTTAGGCATCACTGCGCCGCGACAGTGCCAGGCGAACTGCTAGCCCAACCATGACAACGCCGCTGAAACGGTATAGCCAAATCAGTGCCGCAGGCCGGGACTGGAACCATGCCGACAAGCTGCCGGCGAAGACCGCGACCGGGCCCTTGATCAAGAACGTCAAAGCCGCAAACACGATGCCCAACGCGAAGATGGTGAGCGTGGGGTGAGTGGCATCGCGGGCCACGAACTGAGGCAGGAAGGCAAAGTAAAAGATTGCGATCTTGGGGTTGCTGATGTTTGAGGCCGCCCCAGTGACGAACAAGCGCAGCTTCGATTGGGGTGCAGACGCCGCGCCTTCGAGTTGCGCGCTCCGAGTGAGGAGCAACTGCGCTCCCAAGTAGAGGAGATAGGCAGCCCCAAGGAACTTGATGGCCGTGAAGAGCCACTCCGAGGCACCCAGCAGCGCACCGAGGCCAAGCGTCGCAAGAAGAGTGTGGCCGACCAAGCCAACGCTAACCCCTGCCGCAGTGGACAGACCCGCCCGCATTCCGTGTGTGATGGACCTCGACATGACGAGGATCATGTCCTGGCCCGGGGTCACGATGACGACCACTGACGCAAGCAGAAAGAGGAGCCACTGTGCTTCATTCGTGCGCGACGGGTGTTTGGTGATACCTAACGTTGGCCTCAGGCTGCGGCCCGTCAGGGCCGTCGCACCTGCAGCGAAGTGACAGATATTCTCATCACCAATGCTCTGGCCGGCTGAGCGACTTGGCACAAGCCAGCCGACCCTCAACCTCTTCTAGAACAGCCTCCCCTAACGGCAGGCACATCCAAGCCTCTGGATACGGAAGATCATAGGGTGCTCGCACCTTATGCCCCGTTCTGAATCCGAACCTGCCGTAGTAGCGGGGGTCGCCCAGAACGAAGACCAGATCCGCGCCACGCTCACGAAGGACCGTCAGGCCTGACTGGATCAGCTGCCCTCCGACACCCATGCGTTGCATCTCGGGCGCTACCGCTAGCGGCGCGAGTATGTACGAAGCTCCCGACCCCGAGCCCGATATGTGTACTGAGCTAAAGACGATGCTTCCAACTACGCTTTTCCCCGACTCAGCCACAAGCACCAGAATCGGCTTGGCGGATTCATCGGCGATCAACGCCAAAGCCAAATCCGCGACCACTTGGCCTTCATCTCCGAACGCGGCGAGATGAACGCCTTTGATCTCTTCGGCGTCTGATGCTTGTGCCTCTCGAACTCGCACCGTGTCTCCAGGAATTTCTAACGTGGAGCTAACCGGGCGACAGCCGTTGGCGCTCCGATTGAGCGTAGGGTTAGGCAGCACTCTAGGCTTTGAAGCCAAGCCGTTTGTAGACCGCCATGGCTGGAAAGTTGCCTGGAGAAACAAAGAGGTGCAATTCCGGTTGTCCCGCCTGGTACAGCGCCTGCATGGATGCGCTGATGCACCTACCGGCAAGTCCGCTTCCCTTGTGCCGTGCCGCAGTGACTGAGAAGGCCAACAATGGCTTCCCTTGCCAAAGTGTGACGAACGAGGCCGAGCAGAGCTCGCCGGCACGCTGAGCGACATACGAGGCCGAACTCAGGAAGTTGCCGAACTCTCCGTCGAACGCTCCTTGCACAGCGGCGAGTGCGTCTTGCTCAGATTCGCCCTCATAGTCGACAGTCCCGATGTATGCGTCCAGGAAGAGCCTTCCCAGCTGGGTGATGTCTTCGGAGGACATGACACGCAGTTCGCTCGACGCTGGTTCAGGAGTCAACGGACCAGACAGCGCCCGAACCATGTGGATCTTCTGCAGAGACATCGCCTTGGGTGTTTTTGTGCTGCCTAACGTTCGAGCTAAGGCGCCCGCGGAGGTGGGGCGGCTTGGCCGTGCGGCCGATGATGAACCATGGCGGCTGCCCCGCCGTAGCGGGT
>ERZ795054.667-NODE-667-length-39443-cov-5.625444_pt1 | contig 39443 bp, 44 predicted proteins | sample MGYA00375138_ERZ795054 | MGnify/ENA primary metagenome ERZ795054 (study PRJEB30183, sample SAMN05720215) | anaerobic digester metagenome | isolation source: active sludge of municipal wastewater-treating anaerobic digesters | place: USA | collected 2014-12-23 ... | reverse complement strand
AGCAGTAATAGTAGCAGTAGGAGCACTGGTATAACCGGTTCCATAATTGGTCATTACCACTCCTGTAATAACGCCATTCGCTACAGTCAGGGTTCCAGCAGCACCAGTACCGCCACCACCTGTAAATGCAACGGTAGGAACATCATAGTCGGTTCCACCAGCACCACCAACGGTCACAGATTTAATCAGGCCACCAACAGGGGTAACAGTAGCAGTAGGAGCGGCGGTATAGCCACTTCCTGGATTAGTAATAGTAGCGCCAGTAATAACACCATTTGTTACGATTAAAGTAGCAGCAGCACCAGAACCGGAACCGCCTGTAAATGCGACAGTAGGAACATCATAATTAGTTCCACCATTAGCAATACGAATACCTGTAAGTTCCCCGCGATGGATATATTTTGGTTTGCTCAGATTTGTATCGGTTTTATTCCATAAAGACATAATTGATAACCTCTTTTTTGTTAAATGTTGATGTAAGGAATATTTTGTTTTTTTGCTTTCATATAAGCATAGATAGCATGTTGTTTAATTTTATCCACAGGTTTTCCTATTAATTTAGGAGAACTAATAAAATTCTCTACCCAAGTGTCTATCGGATCAAATATAGATAATAATGTTTCATTAATTATTTCATTATTACATTCTTGAGTTTCTTTAGATAACACTTCAGTATATTCTACTAAATTAACCCTTTCGAATAATTCTCTGTATTTCATTCTATTTTATACCTGTAGATTTAATTTTCCAATGTAATTTTTCTAATGAATCTATTCTATCAGATAAATAATTTATAATACCTTCCTTACCATTTTCCTGTGCTAATTTTAATGATATAGAAAAAGCATCTAATGTTTCTTTTAATGATACTAATAATTCTGATAACAATTCTGATTCTTTACCATTAATATTATCTTTAATAGTAGTTAATTTCAATAATTCAGTAATACTAGAGGGAGCATATTCATCTAAAGTTCTAATATGTTCTGCCATAACATCAATATCATCAAATAAATCAGTATATAATTCATTAAACAGTGTATGTAATTGTGGAAAATTTATACCCTCAATATTCCAATGCGCTACTTGACTCTTAAAAGCAGTGATAAATTCATTAGCCAAACTTACTTTTAATGATACTACTAAGGTTTTACTCATTTATTTAATCTATCCCGTTCTAATTTAAGAATCTTTTGTTTTAACTTCTTGGCAATTTTCTCTACAATAACACCCTTCTTTTTAATTAAATCCTCTAATCGTTGTTTTTCTACCACTGACAAAGAATTTAATGGTTTTTTGGCTAATTTCTTTTTTAGAAGTAATATTGCCATTTTACGGGCGCGATGTTCAATAGTTTCATTATCTGCTTTATGACTTAGGGCAAATTTTTCTGCTCTATTTCTGATATTAGCATTTTTCTTAAATCTCATTGAAATATCTTTACGATCTTTGGTATTAAGTGATTCTAATATTAATTGTTGTTCAGTAAAGATTTCTAATTCTTCCTCTGGAAAATCATCTATTGATTCATCTATTTCCTTTTCATCTTCTTGTTTAACTTTCTTTTTTCTAGTAGTTAATAATAGAGAGGGACGATCTTCAAATTCGCTTTTAATAGCAGCATGAGAATAGCCACGTTGATTTCTACGACGTTGCATTGCAGAAGTTTTACCTTCTATTAAAGTAATTAAATCGGTATAAGTAATCATTTAATTGCCTTAGATTTTAATAAGGGTTTATTATTAATTTTTGATACTTTAGGACCATATAAACCCTTACCTTGTAATTCGGTTCTATCATCTTTATCTAAAACTGGACTGGTATCACTTGGATCAGATTGATGAAGCATATCGCCGCCCTTACTATTAGAAAAGGTTACTACTCTGGAAATAGTCTTTCTACCATTACTAAATCCTCTATCAGCCGCTACAATATCTTCATTAACAAGAGATTCATCCATATTATATTTAATTCTTAATTTTCTGGAGATATCATTAACCCCATATTTACTACCGACTTTAGTAATATCTTTTTTATCAGATTCTTCTTCCTCGGTATCAGCTAACTTTTGTAGTAATTCAAAATCACCACTTCTTAATATATCCTGTGATAAATTATCTTTCTTATTAGTGTCTACCACAACAGATTCATATAAACTAAAAGGTAACATAGATTTATTGAAATTAATATTCATATCCCTAGCCATTTTTAACATTCTCTTAATAATATCAATGACTTCTGGCGTTAATCGTTTAGAACGAATGGCTAATAATCCTTTATCAACAGCATTTTCGGCAGATAATGATTGAACATTATCAACGCCCAATAAATATCCGATAATTCTACCCACTTCTAATCTATCTTTTGATCTAAAAATATTACTAATGGATTCCTCAATAACATGACATTCCTGAAGCCATTTACGAGATTTATTACCTAGTCCATCAACAACGTGTAAATAATTCGTGCCTTTACCAGTAATTTCAAACCATTTACCAGCAGATTCTACCACATTACCCACATTAAATATTTTACCATTAAAATAACTTTCTCTAACATGATCATGGTTTAATTCGATTTTATCACGAATTTCTGATAATCCCATACCATCACGAATATCATTCATTAATCTCTTGGCATCAATATATCTAAAAAACGAGGGTAATCCTGCATGAAATTTCTCAAAATCACCAGAATAAGCGGCTACTCGCATTTGAATAGGTGATTGTGGAGCATCATCAAAATCTGGATTATCAATACCTAATGGAACAATTTTAACAGTATTATAATAAAATACTGCATGATTATGTTTATTTACTGCATTAGTAACATCCTCAACATTATCATCCCCAACTATTAAAGTAATATTCTTATATTGATTATTAAGATATCTTAGTAATGATAATAAATTATCATGGTCATTAGCCACAAAATTAGTATTAGGAAACATTAAATTAAGATAATGTAATTTTTTATCAATACCCAGAGGATTATTAGTCCTATCATAAGTAGTAGATACAAAAACTTTATAATCTGAATTTTGATATTCAGCAATTTTCTTAATCTTTCTAATTAATAATTCGTGTCCAATAGCAGGAGGATTGAAGTCTGATAATCCCATTACTAAAGAAACATTAGGAATAGATTCTAATAAGGCTTTATATTTAATCATAGTTATCCATATATATTTAATATTATACACATATTTATTCATATAAAAAAATCCCCAATTAAGGGGATTTAGCAGGGGATATATTATCTATTCTTCGGTTTCTTTTTTAGGTTCTTCTTCTTTTGGTTTATTAGGATCGATTGGTTCACCATTTAGAATAAACCCAATTTGTTCTCTAAGTTTTATTTTTTCATCCATATTATCATCCTCTTAAAATAAAAATTCATTAAATTTGTTATGTGTTATTTGAGTATTTATTACTGTTGATATATCTGTTTCTGGTGTAATATATTCATCATAAGTTTCGATAGTAAGATTTCTCTGAGCACTAGATTCAACATCATAGAATTTCATTTTATCCATATCTATACCAATTACAAAACGAGTATTTTTACTAATGGGTGAGTATCTATTTTTCAATTGTTTAACTGCAATTTGATGGAGTCTATCTAATTCTTCTGAACCCATTAATGCAAATACTAAATCTGCTACATAGATGACACCGATACTTTCAGCAATATCCGTTAATTCTACATCACTAGACGTTTGTGAACCTCTGGTTAATTGTGAGGCAGACAATACAGGCACATTATATTCCATACCTAATCCACGCAATTCCTCTGCAATAGATTTATAAAGCGTAAAAGAATTACCGGCATTATTGTTTTTAATTCTGGATGAGGCACAAATATTAAGATAATCTACTATTAATAGATGAGGTACAAATTCTTTTTTAATCTTTAATTCTTCTAGTAATGCTCTAAAATGTCCTGTATGTGCTGATGTGGTAGGATATTCTTTAATAACCAAATTACCACGGGTTTTTTTATTGATTCTGGCTAATTTATTATCAAATTTGGGTTTCTCAATTGTTTTCAATTCATCCATGGTAATGTTCATTAAATTAGCATCAATACGTTCAGCAATTCTTTCCTCAGCCATTTCTAATGTGATATATAATACGTTTTTACTCTGTAATAAAGTAGAAGCAGCAACATGACACAAAAATGCACTTTTACCACGACCACTACCAGCCAATACAATAGAAAGACTTTTTAGACTTAATCCACCATTAGTAATATCATTCATCTTTTCTAAATCGAATGGAATCTTATCTTCCTTAGCGTGATAAAATTCATATCGTTTATCACCGTCCTCTAGGTAATTATGACCTACTGATTGATCAAAACTTACTCCTAATGCATCCTGTAAAATCTTTGGAATACTATCCTTGGTATAAATAGGATCAGAACCATTCATGATACCAATAGATTTTAATATCGCATTATATACTGCTTTATCCCTACAATATTTCTCAGTATTATCTAATAACCAATCATAATTACTATCATCAATATCTAATTTATTAAGATAATCATTATATTCAGATAAATCTTTATCACTAATATCTGTTCTATTACTTAATTCAATAGTAAGAATATCTTTAGTAGGAACTTTATTGTATTTTCTAAAGAATGTTAATATTTCATCTGTAATTATTTTTTCACTTCTTTCTGTAAAATATTCAATATCTAAGTGAGGAGAAACTTTTCTAATGTAATTTTCATTAAAGATTAAATTAGAGATAATCTTTTCTTCAATTCGCATTTGAAATATCCTCTACTCCACCCGAATAAACTATTGAATTGTCTGCTAATTGAGATTCCATTATATCTAATAAAGTATCACCAATATATTTTTCAAATAATTTGATATCATATTCTTCATTAATGTCTTCTATAATATCATATTCAAAATTTAGAGTAGCATGATCTTTTTCATCCTCTAAAGAACATTTATCATAGCAATAAGTAATACCTGCGAAAGGTCCAGTGATTAATTTAATGGCGTAAACATTATTATCAGGGATGGGAATTAATTCATAATCTTCATAAAACATTTAATTCTTCCTCTATTTCTTTTGCAATTTTTTCTGCATAGTCTTTATCGAATTTATTATTTGCGGTTTCCCTAACCGTTTTTGTATTATCATCGACAACTAAATTAAATCTATTATGATCTAAAGAACATACCGTAGCAGAAATCCGTTTTCTGGAGATAATGTCTTTTTTATATTCTATATAACCATTAACAATATGATATTTAATAATTTGATAATGGTCTTTTAATGGTATTTTATTACATTGTATCATCTGTTGTATCCTCCTCTGATTCTAATATATATCCAGAACCAATTTGATAACGATGCCTAATCCACTCCTGAAACCCAGTATTAGATAATAATGAATCCCAAAATTCTTTAGTATTAGTATCCTTAAATCGGTATTTCTTTTCCTCAATTTCTCCTGTATCTTTATTGACTTTGCTATACCATCCTTTTACTGGTTTTACTACATAACCTGCTTCCTCGGCAATTTCAATTAATCCTGAATATTTAGAAATACCATGTTCATAAGTAACACTGATAGGAATTTTAGATTTTTCCTTGACAAATCTGGATTTATCTACATTAATTACGAAGTTATATCCTACTAAATCAGTTCCTTCCTTTTCTTGCCTTCTGGTGATGATGAAGATTAAATCAGAGGAATATACGCCACCTCTACCCATACTTACAATTTCTTGTGAATATAATTCTAATGTTGAATAAGTATGAGTAATTACAATTAAAGGAATATCCTTAACCTTTAAGATAGGAGTAACCATTCTAAATAAACTTTTCAAACTTCTATTACGGGTAAGATCAACAGTAGTTTTTCCATCCATAGCATTGTTTAATTCTGTTTTACTCGCTAAATTACCAATAGAATCAATGATAATAATAAGTTTATCACCACGGGATAAGACATTTAATTGATTAACAATATCACTTTTTAATTCCTCAATATCCATGATAGGAGTGTGTATTACCCTATCCATATCAATACCAAAACTATTAAAGTAACTTTTAGGACTACCAAATTCACCATCATAAAATAATAATACTGAATCTGAATACTTATCCATATAACTCTTGGCTAATACTAGGGAAATTCCTGTCTTGAAATTTTTACTAATACCTCCAATACTTAAAATACCTGAAGAAAAACCTCCTGATATATCACCTGATAATGCAATATTTAATGCTGGAATTGATGTAGTAATTAATTCTTTATCCATTAATAATACTGATTTTGATAATACTGAAGTCTCTTTAATGGTAGAATTTTTACGTATTTTTTCTAATAAACTCATGCTGTACTCCTACAAAAAATCAAATAAATTGTTTTGCTTTTCTAATTTCCACTTTAAGGGGACTAATAACATATTAATATTAGCCAGAAAAGATTTCTCGAACATGGTATTATAATCTACAAACCTCTCTAAGTCAAGTTCTTTGGGTATTTTATTATGAAATGCAAAGATATCTTCTTTAATAGGATTAGGCAATTTCATATAAACATACTTAATCTTATCACTGGTTTTAATAGGTTCATAAATATTATTCAATTTATACTTAGTGATATAATGATTAAATAATAATGATCCTCTAACATGAATAGGTGTTCCAGTGTTTATTGTTTTACCGTTATCTTTTATACAGATACCAGGTTTATAGATAGATTGTTCATCAGCATATTTTTCTATATTAGATACTCCTCTTGGAAAAGCAATATCAGAAACCGATAAAGTATTATATACTTCTCTAAAATTACTAATAAATTCCTGAGTTTGTTCCTCATTCCCATAAAGAATAACTGATAAACTTTTTCTTAATGTATCTCTAATAGGTTTAGGAGTAGAGGCTTTAATCATTTCTAATCCCATTATTTTTAATTTGGGTGTGGCATAATAGATACCCTTGGAATTACAAACAGACATCACATATTTTTTAGCCTGAACTGATATCATAGTATCCGCTATATTTTCTCTGGCAAAACTAATCTTATTCTCATATACATTAGTATAATTGCCTAATTCCTCTACACACTTTTTAACATAGGGTTGAATTTTAGTATTAGTAAATTTATCAATAAAGTTTACTTTTTCTAGTGTAGTTTTAGAGGGAATATATTTATCAATAAAATCTGATAAATCTAATACAATAGAATCGGTATCAATTAATACTACTCGATCTTTATCATCTTTAATTAAGGAACTAATATATTGATTTAATCTATCGGCTACCCATCTAATAGTTAATTGACCTGAAAAAGTAATACCCTCAGCCATTCTAAGATCAAAATATCTAAAATGATCAGATCCTAATGCTCCATAAACGGAATTTTGTAGAATTTTCATGGCTTTTTGTTTATTGTTTAATTCTGTATATCTATTCTTTTTTAATTCATATTCAGGAGATGATTTATCAATTGTTTGTAATTCCTGTTCTACAATAGACAATTCTTTATTATAATTAGTACGTTTATCAAAATATTGCTGAATTAATGTGGGCAACATCCCTTTATTTCCCTTTTCAAAACAACACCCATTAGCAGTCATGGTTAGGTCATTATCATGAATAGCAGATAAATCAATAGATTGTGATAATAAATCTTCTACTGATACCTTGAGACGATAGTTAGTAATTTTTTCTGGGCTTACTTGATAGGCCATAATAAGACTTGGATAAAGAGAGGTAACATCTAATGATACTACCCAATTATGTCTACCAATTAAGGGAGGTTTACAATATCCACCACCATATTTACGGGTCTTTTTATTATTAGGATCTTTATTTGGAATAACTTGTTTATTATCATTAAGATAATTATAGATAATAACATCCCAAGTTTTAATAGGAGAGAATACATCATCATATAAAATCTTAGCATCATAAATCATGGTCAATGCTAAATCTAATAATTTTAGTTTATTTTCTAATTTATGGATAAGTTCTACGTCCTGAATGTTATAATCAATGAATAATTCTGGGTCTTTAGTATAAAATTCCTTAAAAGTTTCATGGGGATTATCTACTTTACTTTCACCTAATTCTATGCTGGTAATATAACCTAAGGTATAAGATTCCTGAGTATTATAGGTAAACTTCTTATATAATAATAGATAATCTAATTGTGAAATACCAGCGATATCAATATACTGATATGTTTTAGAACCAATCGTTTTATCTTTTAGGGATACTTTATCATAGGGTGATAATTTATTTGCTAATTCAATACCTAATAATTTCTTAATTCTATTATAAAGGTAGGGCATATCAAAGTAAGTAGAATTATATCCAGTTATACAATCAGGATAAAATCTAGTCCAGAAGGCTAAGAAATTTCTTAATAAACTTAATTCATCATTACATTCAATATATTTACTATTAGTTCCATGATAAGGATATAATCCAAAGGTAATTACTTTATTAGCATTAATATCTTTAATAGTAATTAATTGAACTCTTTCATTAGGATCTTCTGGATTAGGGAATTCGTTTTCTACTTCTGTTTCAATATCAATAATAAAGAAACGAATATCACTAAATTTCCAATCTATATGTTTAGGATAATATTCATTAATAAATTGATAAATGGGTCCAGGAGTAGAGAGAATTGTGTTATTATCTTTATAAGAATATAATTCACCCATATTATTTAATTTAATAGGATAAACTGGTTTCTTATAAATATCGGTCCATTCAGTAGTAGGATTATTTAATGTGGGTCTATTACTCCAAATTGTAGGTTGAAATTCTATTTCATTAGTAATACGTTTGCCATCAATAATTTCACGGGTATGTAGCGTATTACCATAACGATAAACATTGGTGTAATAACCCATATTTTTAGACTACGATTTTGGTTGGGGGAACTACAATTTTGGAGAATAGGGTATTATAATTATTCAATACCTCAGGATGGATTCTACCTGAACCAATAATAGCATTAGTGTTTAGAATAATTGGCCCCTCTGAATGTGGCATAAAAGCACCAAAACCAGATGCCAAACCTTTTTCCGTTTTATGATATACTACTGAAACAGCATCGTCAATAACAAAGAAATTATCCTCGGCACTCACAACATTACAAATAATTTCTTCGTTGGTCACTAACTTAAATAATTTAATATCACTCATTTATATACTCCTAGCGGGCAAATTTAGAAAAATCAGGGGCAATATAACTTTCACCCTTTAGAATTTTACCATCTTCTCGTCTATTTACAAGTCCAGTCTCAGGATTAATTTTGGACATATTAGATTTTACTACTTCATTCCAAATTTCCTCTGGATCAACTCCAGTAGATTGTAATGCTCCTAGAGTTACTACTAGAATGTCTGCTAATTCTTTTAGGGTATTAGTAAATTCAGTGGAATCAAAAAATTCATTACTTTCTTCCTTGATAAGTTCTGTATACAAATATAATTGTTCTGGATTATATTTACCAACAGTTTGTCCAGAGGCAAGCATAAATACCGCCTGATCATTAAAAACATTACTCATGATATTACTCCAATAAAAAAAGGGAAGAACCATACTTCCCTTTATATAATACTACAAAATGGTTATCGTGTCAATGTTATTGTGCGATATTTTCCATTAAAAGTTCAGGTTTATTACCAGAAAGAAGTGGAGTATTAATCTCGATACGTCTTGGTAATTTATGAGCAGGAATAACATTTGTTAGATGAATTTTTAGAATTCCATCTACAATTTCTGCGCCATTTACTTCTACGGTATCAATCAATTTAATACTTTTACTAAAACTTCTAGTGGCGATACCTTTATGAATATAGGTATAGTTATTGTTTGTTTCTTCTGTTTTTGCTCCTTTAATAGTAAGTAAATTATTTTCTACAAGAATTTCAATTTCATCTTTAGAAAAGCCTGAAACTGCTAATTCTACTATATACTCATTATCATTAATTCTAATGATATTATGAGGTGGATATTTATTAGGTTCTGTAAAATTGGCTCTTGATAATTTCTCTAAATCAGCAAGAATTGTATCAAAACCTAATGAAGAATGGTATAATGGTTGATAAGTTCTCATGTTTTTTTCTCCTTTCTCCCAAATAATTAGCGAGAATATTAAATTTCATCCAAAATTGGCATGAAATATTTACTAATGATTAGTAAATTCAGTATTATTCTGGTTCGTCTTCAGTAGAACCAGAATGTTGTTCTTGTAACTTAGAGATTTGATCCTCTCCTTGTTGTTTAATCTTTTGAATAAGCGCATTAACACTTTCTACTGGCTTGGCTAATGAATTAAGCACCTGGTTAATTTCACTGACCTTCAAAGTTAAGTTTAGTTCAATTTCATTTTCATTCATATTTATATTCTCCGGTATTAATATTTTTTGCCGATATGATATTTTTCTACTAATTCCCACTCATCTTTTTCTTTATAGGGAATAATTTTAATAGTAGAAAGAGTAACTTGATCGGTAAATTTGCTGGGATTAAGGATAGTGATTAATCCCCATTCATGTAATAGTTTAGCAATAGTATTTCTGCGTTTTACATCATCTACTGATAATGAAGAAAATTTTCCATCTAATGAAAATAATTCTTTATAATGAACAATAAAATATTTGCCTTGCTTATGTAATACACAACAACTCTGGAATAATTTCTTATCTTTTTTAGAGGCAATACCAATTCTGGTTAATGTCTCCTTTACTTTTAGGAAATTATCAGGAGTCTTGAATGTAATTTCTAACATTGATTCTGGAGTCCAATCGTATAAAATCACATCATTAGTAATGTTTGGTTTGTTATTCTCATTCATCTTTACCACCTTTATTCAATTTATCTTTTATATATTGCAATTGCTCAGAATTAAGCAAAGAAAGTGCTTCAACTGCCTTTCTTGTAGAATATTTATAATATTCTTTAATTGCATTAATATTTATATCGATATCATTATCACGTTTATCCCAATTTATATATCGCTTACGCTTACTAATTACATAAAAATAAAAATCATATTGCATTTTTTTATTAATATTACAATTTTTATTCATTTCATTGACGTAGAATATATTCTCTGGAAAATAAGATAATGCCTTATTCACCAGAAATTGATTATATTCCTTCGCAACTTCAGGATCATTGAATAAATAATCCTTATTAAAATGAATAGAATTAATGAAATCAAACGAATTCATATTAAAATCCTATTTCCCGCATATTATCATGATCTACCATGAAATGTGTTAATGGAAATTTAATGGCTAATTTTTCTAACAATTCTTCCTTACTTTTTCCCTGAATAATAAATTCATTAGTATTCTTTCCATGAACTAGAAAAGAATCATCTGTTTTAGTAACAATAATATCAATTCTATTAATTTTATTTAACAATGGACTATTGGTATATATGTCTATTTTAGCACGAAATCTACCAATGTGATACCATAAAAAACTAAAAAGGGCAACTGATAATAAACAAAATATATTAAAGTTCATAAAAAATTACACTCACTCATTATTTCAGTTAGGCAGGCTAATAAATTGATTTCTTGATTAGCCACAAATGACGCTTGATATTGATATTTGGCTAAGGTTAATACTAATTGGGGAATACTTTCTTTTGTTAGCCATTTATCACTATGAATATAAAGTTCATCAAAAATCTTATTGATATCAGTATCGTTATTGCTACTTACCCATTTACGAGTCTCTGTATATTTCTTATTTTTTAATAAGTTAAATAATACTCGATAGGATTCCTGAGATAAATTAAGTAAAATACCAGAATCTATATGACCTGATACCGAATATCTCTGAATCTCATTTAATATCCTTCTATAATCAGGAAAATGGTTCTCAATTAGTTGAACGATACTCTTGATATCATAGGTAATATTTTCTGCTACTAAAATAGCAATAATACGTTTTAGAAATTGTGATTTTAATTGGGGAATTTCTTCTTTAGGAATAACAAAATCAATTACTTGACATCTACTATGAATGGGGGCAATAAGTCTATTTTTATAATTACAGGTAAGAATAAATCTACAATTAAGAGCAAATTCTTCCATGAACGCTCTTAAACCTGGTTGAGCACTAGCGGAAAGATATTCACTTTCATCAATAATAACAATTTTTTTAGAATCTGTTAGAGACATTGAAGAAGCAAATGATCTAATCTTATTTCTAAGAACATCAATACCTGTTTCTTCTGATCCATTGATAAATAATACCTCAGCATTAACTTCTGAACATAATGCTCTGGCACTACAAGTCTTACCTTGACCCTGAGAACCCGCTAAAAGGAAATTAGGTAATTCTCCTTTATTAATATAGTCAAAGAAAGTTTGTTTAATACCGGAGGGTAAAATACATTCTTCAATAGTCTTAGGGCGATATTTCTCTACAAATAAAAAATGTTCAAGCATGGTTTTTTCTTATCCAGTTACGAAAATAATCATAATAAAAATTGGTTAATTTATCCTGAAGCCAATAAGGTTTATTTTTCCAAATTGTTCCGGCTAAGGTAGCATTATAATGATCTCCTACACAAAATTCAAATACTTTTTTATCTAACAAAAATCTAATTTTATTAGTGAATGATAATGGTTGGCAGATATATTCATTGGTTGAATTGTCTTCTTGAAAATAATGTAATTTATTATTTACCTTACATAATCCTGATACTGGACCATCATAATAAGTATGAATGAATACTACTACCATATCATCTGATGATATTCTAATATACATTAAAACTTAGAATCATTTTCTAATGCAATGAAATATTTAATTGGAATATTCTTAGCAGTAAAACAACCTAATTTTTGAGTAAGGTATAGAGTATAATCATCAGGAATAATCTTCAAATTTTCAATCTTAAAATTAGCCTTAAAGATTTTATCGGTTTCTCCTACAATAGCAGAGAAGTTATTGCTACTGGTATTACTCTTATCAGTAATTAATACCTCAATTTTATTACCATCACCAATAATACAAAAATCACAGGCTTTTAGAACGGTTGATACCTTTTTAAGTTGAGCAATTAATTCACTACTTAATGATATTTCAGTAAAAACATTTTCAATAGTATCTCTACGTTTCCTGAGAATGTTAAGAATATCATCGCCCTCACGAATAAGGATATCTCTTTCGGTAGAACGGTATTGAATATATTTATTATTTTCCCCAATTTTTACTTCACGTTCAGTAAATTCTAAATCAGGATTATCAAATAAATTAAATGCTCCTAGAAATTCATATAGATCATAGATAGTAAACTCACATGGAAATTGTTCCCCAATATAAGCCTCTACTAAAATATTTCTGGATGCTGCATAAGTTGATAATCGATTTCCTGGGTCAATTAATAAATTGATATTAATTGAGGCAAAGTTTTTTAGAATTGCCATTGTTTCTTTAGATATATTCATTTAATTCTCCCATATAATATATTATTATAAACTATTAGACTAATTATGTCAATGATTCTTTTTTCTTATAGAGATTCTTTAGTTCACGTGATAAATACCAACTAGCCTTCTCTAAATCTTCTATCTCTTTATCTAAATCATCAATACCTTCCTCGGTTTTTGATCCTGCCCTTAATAAATACTTAACAACATTACCTCTGCTAAAATTAAGTCTGAAAGCCTCAATAATATCAATAACTTCCATTAAAGCACTTTTATAATGCTTGGGGCTATTAACTTTTTCGATTGTTTCCTTATTACTCATTTTATCCCCTACAAAAATAAAATCTTTAGGTTCAAGTTTCATTATATAATTCCCCTTTTAATAATAATAAGGGGGTGGGTCTTCGTCTGGATGTTCGGCTTTTGTAAGACCATCACAATTAATAACTTCTGGTTCAAGTTCCCCGGCAATTTTATCATAGAGATCAATAAAAGCAGACTTGGTATTGATATCAAAACGATTGCAACATAGTTCAATAGACTTTTTAGTATTCTTAAAAATTGAATATGCCTTAACAATATGAGTAATACGACGAGTAGTCATATTTTCATCAACACCACCGGCATTAAATGTATTACGAATAGCACTAGACCATTTAACAATATTGGTGGCAAAATCAATATCAAAACAATTATATGCCTTCATTAGATTATGAACAATAGCCAATTCAACTTTAGAATCAGGATAATCTTGCTCAAAAGTTACTGCAAATCTTTCCAGAAATGCTTCGTTAAGAATATTAGTACCGATATACCTACCATCCTCGGAACCTTTACCTTTAGTATTGGCAGTAGCGATAATATTAAATCCAGCAGTAGGAGTAATAATTTCATTCTTTAGTTTGAAATAATACGGCTTTCCTTCCATGATAGATTGAATACACATGATAGTATTGGCGTTTCCGGCATCACAATTATGGGTAACAATACCTTTATCTGTAACAAAAGTATGATTATTAAATACAGTTAGATTGCGAACTTTACCAGTAGAAAGTTTTTTAATTGATTTCACGGACATAATTTTCATAATGTATACCTTTTAATAATGAGTTAAATGTTTCTGGTGAAAGACTACCTTCCAGTAAAGACATTATACCATCTTCTTGAAGAAGATGTAAAAAATATTTTTCGTCATGTTCAATAAATGTATATCCTTGGTCTTGACAAAACTGTAAAGCCGCCTCTCGTTTTTTTATGTACTTGGGGTTAGATAAATGAGATGTTGGCTTTATTTCTATTAATTCTTTAGTATCTTCTTTAAGAAAATCTACTATATAAATGTGGTACTTATCTAAATACATATACGGAATTCTTATTTTTTCAAATTCGGCTTTTGGATAAATGGTGGCATATGCGGCTTCCCAAGAACTTCTATATTTTTTTACTACGCCATTTATTACAGATTCTGCGGAAAAATGAGTCCTAGAATTATGAACATTAGGAGTCCAATCACCAGATTTTATTTTATTTTTTAATAATACCGACTGTTTACGTTTGCTTTCCTCACTATGCATTCTTTCCTCACGTTTACCAGATTTTGCAAACTGTAAGTAACAATCAGACGAACAAAATTTATTTTTATATCTTATGCCAAATACATCCTCTTGTAATATATCTTTATCGCATTCTGAACATGAAGATATCAACCCCAAATTATTATTTTTGTGGTAATCAAAATAAGTTATTTTTTTATTATCTAAAAATATTTTTAACGTGTTTATAGAATTAAGATAAAACCATAACTTATATTCTGTAGAATAATGTTCTTTGGCCCCAACATTGATTTTTCGTAATAAAATATTGTTAGATAATATATGTTTACCTTTGACACTTTCATAAAATGGGTGATCTGGTAATTTTCGGTTATTATGCCAATAGTTGTTTATATATTCAGTAGTATGGGGTATGGTTTTTTCTGAAATTTCTGGTGTATTTTCTGTTTTTGATTTACCTATCTGAATGTTTTTGCATATAGGCCCGCATGTTATACTTTTCCGTTTAACAAATTTAGAACTTATGGGTTCCCCACACACAGAACAATTATATTGGTTGTCAAATTTGGAGTCAAAAGAACATATTTCTTTGGTTCTATAAAAATATATTTTATTAAACGAAACTGAGTATGTTTTATTATCATAAGGGTCAGTAAATACTTTATCAACAAATTTTTTATACGTTTCTAAATTATTGTTTACATACTCTTTATAACAACCTGCGGTATAACAATAATCTCTAAAACCTTTATTATAATTTATAAACTCAGTTACTTCATTACAATGCGGACATTTTCTAATGCCATATTTAGAACAATACTCTTCATACAATTCTTTTTTAATATCTAATTCATTTTTATTGCAATAAGTCCTAACATGATTGATAAATGATGTACTGTTAGAGAAAGAAGATAAAGTTTTAGAGAAGGTGTGTGTCATTGCAGTTTCCTATTAAATATTAATACTATTTATAATATTCGACATTTAACTGCAATGATATATATTACATCACAACCACCATATCACCCTCCGTTAAACCATCGTCAATAGATTTTTGAATTAACTCGCCGTTGTTTTCTACGATAAATGGATGTTTGCTGTTTAGAATAATAGTAGATCCATCATCTAATTCAACTTCATACAATTCATCTTCTTTTTCAGAAACAATAGTACCAAAATCATTTTCGAATTCGCCGTTATCCATATTAAAACTAACAATAGGATAATTTACACCCAATTCAAACTCGGATAAAGGAACGCCAATCCAATTGTCTACGGTTCCAACACGAATTTTTTCATGTTCACTTAAACACTCATCAATTAGAATAGTACAACCCATTCTCATTGCCTGTAGAATTGGACCCTCTACAATTTGAATATTACCATTTTCCAATGTTTTAGTACCAATTAATTGATCTTCATCACTCATGTTATTAATATTAACACGAATAAGAGGAATCTTTTTTCTGGCACAAATTTGTTCAATACTGGTACTTTTACCATTACCAGTAGGACCAGTCAAATAAATAGGATAAAAAATACCAGAAGAAATGATCTTTTCGATATCCTTATAGTTACCGAAAGGAACATAGTTAGAATCAATTACGGGAATAAAATGATCTCTGTTCAACTTATGCTCGGTGGTTTTGTAAATAGTATTAATTGCTACTACATTTTCTACTGCATTATTATTTACCATATTAGATTCCGCTGTATTCTTATTAATATATTCAGAAATATCATATACTCCACGCTCAATAGACTTTTCCCTAATCCAAATGGGACAAGTTTCAGCAATTTGAATAACCTGATTAAAAGTAACTCGCCCAGTACTTTTAATATCAGGAAAATTTTCCACCAAAGAATCAATCAATTCTTGACGCTTACCAAAATCAATGGTTCTACTCACGGTAATTCCTCTATTTGTTGACAGAATTTATTATAACAAGGTTCTGGGGAAAAAGCAACTATCTTTTTCTAGGCAATATAATTAACAATGTTGTTCAATAATACCCTAGATAATTTGTTGGTATTCATGTACTTATTAAAACTTGCCGAAATACTCCTAATGCTTGGGTTTTCCTTAATAGTTAATTCAGCCTCTTTAATTTTTAGAGAGGTACTAGGAATAACATACATAGCAGTTTTAGCAGTATTATTTAATGACGCAAAGCCATTTTTAGCAAATTGTGATTTAATATCTTCTACCATACCACCAGTATTTTTATGTGTACTATCATCGTAATGAATATTAATAGCACCATTAATAGCCCTTTGTGTGGCCCTTTCCAATAAATAAAAGCCAATAATATTACAATTATACCTTGCTTTGATCATATTAACCATGATATCGGTTTGATTAGTAATATTACCAGATTTAATAGTATATTCATGTTTGGTAATGGGACAAGTAATTAAATGAACCTGCCTAACATTTTTACCTAGATTATAATCAAAAATATATTCATTAAATTGTCCATCAAAGTTATTACCTTCACCATCAGTAAACGTAATGAATGAAAATTTCTCAATATTATTTTTCCTAAGATATTCATCAATATAATTATAGAGATATACCATAGATTCTAATAGAGGAGTTCCAACCAAAGTAATTATATTAGTGATATTAGGAGACAATAGATAATTAATCATTTTATTAATTTCTAGGGCAGTCATTTCACTAGAAAAGAATTCATATAATGACAATCCTCTTTCAACATTAATGATATAATTTTTATAAAATTCTTGATCTGTGTAACGATATTGACCGTTGCTAGTAAAAGCAAATACCTTAAATTTAATTTGTGCTCTGGAACAAAATAATACCAAATTAATTAATTGTTCAAGAGTTTCTTTAATATTTCTGGCCATTGAACCAGACCAATCTAGCAAAAAAATCATGCCATGATTCTTATCATCTTTAGTGATACTGATTCTACGGAAAATATCATCTGTTATTTGATAAGCAAATAACTTATTAGTGTTTAATGATCCAGACTTAGATACTGTATTTTTTCTATAGGCAGCAGCAGACTTTCTCATTTCAAATTCTTTAACAAGATAATTAACATTAGAGACGGTATCTTGCCTAAATTTAATAACATTACTAGCATGTTCTTCTTTATATTTCTCTGAATAAAACGAAAAATATGAACTTTCTTCAATTTGTGTGAATACTTCTTTATACCCAATAACAGGATTAGAGATAAATTCACCAAATTTCCAATAACAATAATTAGTTTTGTCATCAATAAATAAATCAAGATTATTATTCAAATTATCATTAGTGATGGGGCTATTATCTATATCACTTTCGCCCTCACCTTCACCGTGTTTTGTTTTCCCTTCCTCGGTAGATTCGTTATTATCATCATTAGATTTAATAATAATTACATTAGGATCGTCATTATTATTATCATTAGATTCACCACTATCATCATCAGATTCAATAATAGTTACATCAGATTCATTAGAATTATCATTAGAATCATCATTAGGAATATCCTTGGCAAAATCATAAATTTCTTGTGCTAATTTGGTAACATCATCTAATGTTTCAAGTTGTTGAGTTTTTTCTACAAAATGATATTCTTCCTTATTAAAAGGAATATTAATAACTGGACCCAACTTCATGAGCAAATTAATTCTATCTAGTAAAACCAACTTACCGATATTATTTGCATCAATATTAAAGAAACCTTTATTGTAAAGGCATTGATATCCAGTAGTAAGTGTCTTATTAATACCAGCAAATTTACGACGCATGAACTTTTCAGTTCTAGCATCTTCTAAAATGTTTACATATCGCTGTGCCTTAGGAAATTGTAATGATTCAATCTTAGCAATATATTCTGTGCTGGTGAAAAGAGCATGTCCTACTTCATGAGCAATTAACATACTCTCTACAGAATTATCCATATCTTTCCAAATAGGAAGACGCAAAGTTCTGGTAACAATATTAAAATCTGCCGTTCTAATACATTCCCTGCGAACAGAAATGTTTTCAGAGGCCAACAACTTAGCAATAATGTTATTGGTTTTTTGAGTGTTAGTAGTCAAGAGAATCTCCTAAAAAATATAGTATACCAGAATATCAAACACTATACAACCGCTACTCTCGAAAGCATGGTTTGTTTAACATTCTGATATTCTTCATGTTTCTTCGTGGTGCCCTTAATATTATAGGAATTGTTCACTTCCATATCGGTATCATGAGAAGCAAACCATGACATCTTATGACCAGCATTGTCCACGAAGATATGCAGATAAGATACGCCATAATAACTTTCAATAGCCTTCTTGGCGATTAGAGAAACATTGAACACTTCACGCTTGCCAATAGTACCAACATATTCATCAATAAACGCGAGTTTTTCGGTGGTTTTCTTTTCCTGATCTTTCAAATAACAACCAGCAAGACCAGCAACATAACCAAAATACTTATAAGGAATATAAGCCATTTTTTCCATCGTTTTGAGATTGGTAAAGAAATCAGAATTACCCTGAACCTTCAACCATTCAATCGCATTAATGGTATTGGCAACGTCTTCCTGAGAAATATCAAAATATTGATAACCAGTGGTAGTGTAATAACTATTAATAGAATTCTTAGTAGAGTTCTCAGTATCAGACTTACGATATCCCCATTGACGAATAGAGCAGAAAGATACCATCAAAACTTCGCTAAAAGCATAGCGACTATGATCACCAGTGCCCTTAAAAGATTCGCCATCATTAATGTCATCCATCAAACCAAGAACGAAAGACATAGGATTAATAATTTCCTCAATACCCATGTTGAAGAAATCTTTCAAGCAGGTTTTGCCAACATGCATAAACTTACCAGATTCAATATTCTGAATAAGAATGGAATTGACCTTTACCCGATAAGTGTTGCAATGATCGCAGAAAGGCTTGCGTGTGTAAAACTCCTCAGGAATAGCAACATCGGCCAACTTATTGATAATGTTCATACCATCAATATGATCGATCTGAGCAACAATTTTCCAACCATTAATAACGGGAATGTTACCATCTACCGTAAAAGTAGTATAAGAAAGATAGGACATATCCTCCAACTGTTTCATTTCCTCGTTAATGACAGTAACAATAATGGGGCTATTACCCATCTTATTGTTTTTCTTATTGAAACCAGTAACCTTAGCCATCAGGGAGGAGAAGTTGAAAGTAGGAATGGTGTAGATGTTCATGAGTTGCTTCCAGTTGAGTTGATAAGTACTATTATACCAACTTTCAAACCTTTGGCAACCCCTTTTTGAAAAATATTATAAAAAAAGTGTGGTATAAATACTACACTTAGGTAATTATTGAAAATTCATTATGTTTTTTGATACGAAGGTGATTATCAAAACTATCAATATAAGAGCCTGGGGAATGAGAAATTACAAATAGATTTACATCTTCATATTGTTTGAACACCTCCAATAGACAAAGAGTACTTTCATTATCTAAATGACCATCTAATACCTCATCCATTATTAACAAATTGGTATTACAACTATTCTTAATTTTAGCAATATGTCTCCAGGTAAATAATATGGCTAAATCTAATTTTTGTGATTCTCCAGCAGAAAAATTAGAATATTCAAAATTATCACGGTGTCTGGCCTTAATAGTTTCCTTAAATTGTTCATCTAATTCAAACTTTACATATAAATCTAATTCATTAATATACTTATTGATGTATTGATTAATGATAGGAATATATTCAGTAATAATTTTAGATTTAATACCAGTATCTTTTAATAACATTACCGCTATATCATGTATGTGTTTCTCTAATTCTATTTCTGTCTTTTCTTTATTTAATTCTTTACCTAATACGATTAATTCATTAAACTTTTCTTCTTCTTTAGTAATATCAATATTATCCTTTTCTTTTAATTGTTTAATCGTATCTAACAATTTAATATTCTGATTAGTAAGATAATTAATTTTATTATTGATGTTATTAATGTTATTGTTTAGTGTTTGAATCTTATTAATAATTTGTAGGTTATTGTTTACTTCTGTTTCTAATGATTTATAGGATTCCTCATATTGATTTAATTGATTTGCATGATTTTCAATTTCCTTAGATTTAGAGGATACGATATTAGTTTTATGATCATTAGTAATATTTTGTATACAAGTAGGACAGGTTTCATTATTAACAAAGAATGCAATATCTTTTTTTAGATTGTTTACTGATATACTAATGCTTGTCTTTTTAGATTTAATATCATTAATAGATTTCATGGTGTTAGAATGATTAATTACTGATTGTTGTAATTCTATTATTTCATTATTTAGAGTATTAAGTTCTAATTGATGTTGTTTAATTAGATTGGTATTATTATTAATATCATCTGAATAAGTATTAACAATTTCATTTCTGGATGTTTTAATAGTATTTATAATCTTTTTTTGTGCAATAGCATTATTCTTTATATTATTTAATTTAATAATAACATTATTATAAGAATCATTAGTATTAGCAATTTTTTGTTTTAATACTTTATTCATGGCCGAGAATATTTTAATATCTAAGATATCCTCTATTACCGATCTTCTTTCCTCTGTTGTCAATCTCATGAAAGGAATATAATTGGTGGAACCTAATATCACTACCTGAGTAAAAGTTTTATAATTAATATGTAGAATTTGATTTTCTAGGTAGGATTGATAATCTCTGGAATCTGCTTCTTGTTTAACCAATTCATTATTACAATAGATTTCAAATTTATCCGGTTTTAGTCCACGAATAACTTTATAGTCTTTATTATTGGTAGTAAATTCAACAATAACTTCACAATGTTTACCATTAATACTATTAACTAATTTTTCTCTTCTGGATAATTTTCTTAATGGTTTATTAAACAAACTAAAGATAATAGCATCTATTAAAGTGCTTTTACCATGACCCGTAAATCCAGTGCATAATGTAGATTTATGAGTGTTAAGTAATATCTTATTAGGAGTATTACCCGTAGAAAGAAAATTCTTATATTCAATAGACTTAAAAATAATCAATTAATTATACTCCACTATTAATAGATTCAAGATACAAATTACTCATGAAATTCTTAACTAATTGTTTATCTATAGTAATATTAGAATCTTCGATATATTCATTGAGAATTGAGGGAGTATCGTCTATATTAATACTATTATTTGCTGAAATAATCTTTACTATTTGTTCACTAACCTTTATATCATAGCACGATTTACTATTTAATTCGGCAATAAAACTATCATATTTTGTTTCTTTATTTAATATCATCACCTTTACAAAACAATTCTCTAAATCTAATTCACTAATATCAGGAATAGTATCATCAATAATAAATTTATGAAATGTAGTATAGGGGTTTGGTATGGCTATTAAAGTATTATCCTCGGTATCATAGACATAGAAATTCTTAATATCATCATAATCTTGCCAAGTCATTTGATAAGGTGTTCCAGTATAAAGAATATTATCACGATTGGAATAAGTATGATAATGACCAGAAATAACTAATTCATAATTCCTAAATAGTTCTCTGGATAATCCTGAATTAGTTTCTATATTTTTATACATTGGATAATCTTTAATTTCAAAATGTCCAAAACATAATTTTGCTTTACTATTCTCTATAAAATTTAGTATAGTTTCTTGATTTTCTTTACATATCCAGGGAATAATATCAACATTAATATTACCCAATGATATATTAGTGGGTTGATTAAAGATAGTAACATTCTTATAATCATTTAATACTAATTCAGGACTATTAATTAATAAGGATTCTTTTAGATGAATATCATGATTACCTAATAAAGTATATAATTCAATACCATGTTCTTGTAATTTATTGAAAAATACTTCTTTAGCGTGTTTTAGTGATTGAGTATTAATGGCTTTACGATTATCAAATAAATCCCCTAATTGAACTACTAGAGTAATATCATTAGCAATTAGATAATCAAAGAAAAACTCAAAGAATTTTTTGTAGTGATAGTAAAATACTGGTAGGGAATTTCTGAGACCAAAATGGGTATCTCCTAAAATAATTATTTTCATTAGACAATAAAATACCTATAAAAAACTAAAGTAGTAATTATACTCTAATTTTTATAGGTTGTCAAATATTATTGATTATATAAAGGGTGAGAAGTCAATCTTACTTGTAATTGAGGAGACAATTCTTTGATTCTACTCTTCATATTTTTAATATTTTCAGGAGTTGCCCTTGGATGAGAAAGAACCAGTGCTTTCATTCTATCGTGTAGATCATTCCAATTTTTAGGTTCAGTAATATAATCAAAATGGTTTGGTTCATTATGTCTTTGACTACTGAAACTCATATCAGAAGTATTAAATTTAGGATGATTAATAATTGCTCGCTGATCTTCGGTAAAATAATCTTTTATATTATCAATCATATCAGATAAATGTTCTGAGGTAAATTCAGGGTGTTTTAATATTTTATTTTTTTCAAAATGCCCAAGATCATTAAATATACTATGATGTGTTAATTTATACATATGGGAACTATTAAGATCAGGATTATCCAAAACATTTTGAACAAATAGATTCCTAGTGTATTGACCCTTTAATGTGTTTGTTTTATTCAAAACTTTATTAATATTTTCTTCAGATAAATGCCGGGCCATTCCAGACATTGTATCGCTCAAATAATTATGATGTGGTACTTTATCTATTAATACATTATGAATATCATCATCTTCGTAATTTTTATTAATAAAATTTGTCACATGTAATTTATGATGTAGTGAGTTTCCTCCATTATCAATTAATTTTGATAGATGTTCATGATTAAAATTAGGATTTTGTAGTAATGAATGATTAATACTGGTTCTAGTATAGTCATTAGGATTAGTTTTTTTAACATGATCTAACATTTCATGAATATCATCAGCAGAAAATGTATCTTTATTGGCTAATGGTTTAATATTGGTATACTCATAAAAACTGTGCTCAGAATCAGTGTGTAATCCATTATCAAGTAATTTATAAACGTGTTCTTTAGTTAAATTATCATTGTGTATAACCTTACCATATATTTCTGGATTAGTAACGGCTTTATTTACTATTTCTGTTAGATCATTACCTTTTAATTTATTTGAAGTTAATAAAGGGCGTCTAACTTCTGAAGTATATATCCTAGCATTTACTTGTAATGCGGGGTGTAATAACAAATCTTTAATATGTTCTGAGCGAGTACCGGCATTATTTACGTATTTCCCTATTTGAAAACTATCTTGTTTATAAGGATCATGTAAATCAGTATACAAATTTTTATGTAATTGTTCATGATCTTGTTTATTGAATTTTTTAGTTAATATTTGTGTTTTATCCTCAGAAGATAACTCTTGCCAATTTTCTGGTTTAATAAAATGTGATAAATGATCTCCAGTAACATTAGGAAGATGTGGAATATGCTGTAATAAATGTGCATTAGGATGATCAGGATTATTTTTAACATCAGATACAAATTTACTAATATGTTCTGGAGTAATATGACGTTGCTGTTCCATGAAATTTTGCATATCATATCTATTATAACCACTATCAAAGGGAGTATCTAAATCAATTTTAACTCGATGAGACATACCATCATCGTTATAAATACTCTCATTTTTATTATATAATTCTCCGGTATTCATTGGAAAATGAGTATCGGTAAAATGTTCTACTGTTTCTCTAAATCCACTCGGTTTTTGGTCCATTTTAGAATAGGTTCTGCCCTCTGGAACTAATACTGTTTCATTATTATCATTTCCATGAAAAGGATGTAACATTACTCTAACAGAGGCTTTATCAATTAATTTTTGATGACTTTCAGGAGAATTTTCATCAATTAAATCTTTATCATTAGGAACCAAATAAGCAACATGAGAACCACTTTTAATAGCATGTGGTAATAATTGTGCTGCTAATTTACCATCGGCATGACCTTTTTGAACAGGTTCACCATTCCAATCTAATTTTGCACAACTACTCCAGATATTAGGATTATCATCATTGGTACTACATTGAGCAATATGATCAGGAACTCTACTAATTAAAATAGCATGTTTTTTAGTAAATTCAGCAGATTCCGCATGATTATCTCCTGCAAAATCATTCATTAAACTTTTATCAGCCTTTGTTTGTGATAATACTTTACCTATCTTAATCGGTCTACCATTCTTTTCTGCTAATTGATTGGCATAATCTTTAATAGAATAACCATGCTGGGTAAGATGATCATGAACTCTTTGTAATAAAGAATTTCTGGCAGGAATTACAATAGAATCAGTACCCTCGGGCATTACACGCTGGGATATTCTTAATGCTTCTCTAGTAGGACCAACATTAGGAATTTTAATACCATAATTATAACGAGCATAATCTCTAAACCCAGATTTTTGCCTATATGTTAAATCTTCTTTAAGTAATCCTTCGGATAGAAATGTCTTGAATCGTTTAATCATCTTTTATTGCTCCGCTCTCTTATCGCTCTTTAGTAGATTTTGGTCTTCTGGGTCTAATTTACTAAATACTTCTGGATCAGAGAATTGTTTAGTAATATGTGGTTGACTCATGAGATGATCATAAGATATTATTCTAGGATAAGTTTCATTACCAGATTTAATAGTATTTAGTAGATTAGAGAGATGTTTTGGATTTTTAGATAATTCCTGCACAATAGATTGCCTAGCGTAACCAGGCATATTAGTTAATTTTTCCGGTGAATAAAGATGTTTAATATGATCTGCATGTAAACTTTCTTGATTTGCTAATGCTCCAGCAATATCTTCATCAATATGAATACCAGAACCATAAAGTAAATGACTAATTTTAGGTTCTGATATTTGATGTCTTCGTAATATCATGGATATACGATTTAATCTATCCCCCGATTTCGCCGCATGATCATATAACTCTTCATTTATATTTTTATCATTTTTATCTAATAGTGCTCTAAAGGTAGAATAACTATCGGATATATCAACCATGTTATGTAATCTTTTCAGGTGAGATACATTAAAATTAGGAGATTTGGCTAAATCCCTAATATTTTCTGAATTTCGATATGATAAAGAAGTATTCCTTAAACTAGGCTCTAAATTATCTATTAATGAATGAATATGACCCGCAGTAAAAGACTTTTTATTATGTTCTATAAAACGACCAACAGCCATTCTGACATTACTAGAAGGTTCAGTGGGTAAATTATCAATAATAGTGTTTATATGATGTGGTAATAATTTTGGGTGCATTAAGACACTACTATATTCAGGATCAGTTAGCGATTTATTAACAATATCATCTAAATTTTGACCCTGTAATTTATCAGAGGCTAATACTACATCTTTATAACCAAAATTAGCAAATGTTTTACTATTCAATAATTTTTTCATATGTTTATCATTAAATAGTTTATGTTCAACTAAACCACCTAGTGAATTGTGTAAATAATGATTATCATCTTTATTTGCCTGAGTATCATCCATATGATAATTGGCTAATTTATCAAAATCTTCTTGATTATTAGTATCCCTAATTAATCTAGCATGGGCATTATTATTTAATTTATTTAATATATTAGGATCAATATATGCTCTGTGGTGTTTTGCGGTGAAATTTCTGGCATGTGGTAAATAATTAATTAAATCACGATTAATATCAGGATCATTAGTTTTAATTTTGTTAATAGCATTATCTATATCATTACTAGACATATCACTATCTTTAATAACTTTTTCTTTAGCAGTAGTATACATCGTATCCCATTCAGGAAATGGTTTATTAATATCTAATCTGCTAGTTTCTTTATTACCATCATCATTATATAAACGTCTATCTTTGCTATAAACAGTGTTAGTAACCATTGGAAAATGAGTATCGGCAAATGTTTTTACAGTATCCTTAAATCCCTGAGGAACTTTTACTCCTTTTTTATGACCTTTTATATAGCCTTTATCTTCTGGTTTTAATACGGTATGTCCTGCAAATGATGTATAGGGGTTTAATAATATTCTTGCAGAGGCCATTTCTATTAAATCATCATGTGGTAATGGTCTATTAGGCACCATATAAGCAATGTGAGAACCTTGCTCTATATTATCGGGTAAATGGGCAGCCGCTAAATGGTCATTTTCATCTCTCTGTTGTTTACTATCTTCATCATAATACTCATCATTAGGATTATCCCCCCAATTACCCTTATCATCTGATATTGAGGGTCTTCCATTGCTGGTCAATGTGGCACAAGAAGACCAGGGTGTATTAGTACTAGCAGCACAAATATGTTTAGGAACTCTACTAATGATTACTTTGTGTTTACTAGATAATTCATCAGATTGGGCATGATTTTCATTAGCGAAAGAATTTATTAAACCTTGATCAGCCTTAGTTTTAGTTAATGCCTTGGCAATGGTAGTAGTTCTTCCATAAGTATCAATGGCTTCTTTTTTACCATAATTTAATTTATAACCATGTTGTTCAAGGTGTTTATGAATTCTATTTTTAGTATCACTTACAATAGGTAATTCAATAGTATCAGGCATAACATCTTTAGATATTGTTAATGCTTTATAAGAGGGATTATTCATATCAATCTTAAATCCCTTTTTAGCAGCATAATTAATAAAACCATTTTTTTGCCATTGTGTTAAATAGGCTTCATCTAATGAGCCTAGTTCTGATAAAAACGTCTTGAATCTTTTAATCATTTATTTACCTATATTAATCCTGAATTTTTTAGAGTATTAAAAGCATTAGTATTGCTTGCTAACTGCGGAATTGCTTCTTTGACTTTTGACAATCTTTCTACTATTTTTTCTTTATCGTCATTATGTAATTTAGCAAATACTTCTGGTCTTGCTAATGCTTTACCATGTTGCACCAAGAAATGATGTGCATTATAACCCCTCAATATTGGTTCATAAGATTCTTTATGATTAGGAATATTATCAATGAATTGTTTAATTTTACCGGTATTATGTAAATAGGTTAAAATATTATCTTTAACAACACCATCTACATCATTATAAATTTTTGGTGAAGTTAATTTAGCAAGATGTTCATCATTAAAATTAGTTTGATGTAACATACTACCACTAAGAGCAAAATTAAAGAAATTATCAATGTGTTTAGGGTTATCTAATATTTGATGTATATGTTTTGCTTTTAATGTATGATTATTTAATAAAGTATGAATATTTACCTCTGAACCAGAATGTAGTATTTGATTCATGTGCTCAGTATCAAAATTAGTGTGTTCTAAAAATGGTTCTATCATTTTAATTTCAGATGGATGTTGCTTAATATGATTATGAACTAAATCAAATAATTTATTGAATTTTTCTGATTTTAGTTCTTTGGGGAATATAGAAGAAGTATCATATAAAGTATCTTCTATTATACTCTTCTTTCTATCTGATGAAATATTATTAAAAATGTTAGGGTGTAATAAATGATCACCATGAATATCTTTATTAAAACTTTCATTTTTATGTAGATAAGACATCATATCAAATTGATCTTTATTAAAATTTCCTGGATTATTTTTTGCAGAGGTTAATAAGTCATCTATTTGCTGAGGAGAAATATTAGCATCATGGATTAACTCTGCTTTATGATGGTTTTTTAATCCAGACCATGAAGGCATTGGTTTAGAAATATTAAAATTTATTAATTTAGAGTTACCGTCATCATTATATAAATTAGTATCTTTTCTATAAATGACGTTATCTTTAAGAGGGAAATGTTTTTCTACAAAATGATGAAGTGTATCCTTAAACCCATCAGTAAATTTAATACCAGTATGATACCCGCTAAAATATGTTTTATTTTCTGGACTTAATATTGTATGAAATGCTGTTCCGGTATGACCATGAAAAGGTTTGAGAGAAATTCTGGCAGAGGCATTATCGATTAAATCTTGGTCAGTTCGTTCGTTAGTATCATCTCTATCTACTAAATACGCCACATGAGTTCCATAATGAATATCGTGTGGTAGTTTTTCGGCAGCATAAGCATGTCCTTTGCCGCAATGTTGTCCTACCATAGCGGGTTTTCCATTGGCATCTAATCTAGCACAAGAAGACCAAATTTTATTAGTAGATTTTTCCGCTATATGTAACGGATTTCTGGATATAATAATTTGATGTTTATTAGATAATTCAGCAGATTCCGCATGATTATCATTAGCAAAACGACCGATTAATTCTTTAGATGCGCCAGTAGCATTTAATGCTTTTCCTAATTTTACTTCCGTTTGTTTAGTAGAACCATCACGTAAAGTTACAGATTTATAAGCAATTTGTCTACCATAATCCATACCAGAAAATCCATTTTTAGTAATATGATCATGAACTTCATGCATTAAATTACTCATTACTGGAATTTTAATAGTATCTTTACCTTCTGGAATAACATCTTTAGATATGTTGCGGGCATTTCTACTAGGAGTTTCACCTATATTGAACTCTCGATTGGCATAGCGTAAAAAACCAGATTTTTGTTTATCTGTTAAATATTCTACTAAATATTCCTTAAATCTTTTAATCATGTTTGAATACCACGTTATTATCACCTACTTTACCAGAACTAAATTCATTTCTGTCTCTAATACTTCTATGACTATATTCACCATAGGGTAAATGTCCTACATATCCTTTAGGGGGAGTAGTGATATTAACGTGATATTGATACTTATCCCCAGTAGCAGGTTTATTTTTACTGGTCTTGTGCTTTTCATGAACTTGTGCTTGCATTTCTGGTGTTAAATCACCATATTCTAATTTATGAGTCCAATTGTCAATAGTCGATTCTACCATTAATTCTCTAAATTCTTTGTAACTTAACATCTTATATTACCCTTTATTATAATTCTCTTATTATTTATTATTTGCCCAATCTTCCTCTAATTCAGTATAATATTCTGATATTAATGATAATTCCTTTGGCAATTTAATATTATCTGGAATAGTATAATCTTTAATATTATAGGCTAAGGTAACATGCGGATGGTATTTATCATAATCACTAATGGCACCATATTTTTTAGTAATTTCTTTATTTCTTTTAATTAAATACGGAGAATTTAATAATAATACCAGACAATTTTTATCATCACCTAACCAATCTAATTTAATAGGAGTAGCAGTTTCATTAATAATTAGTTTATCATTTTTATTCCATTCTTTATTAGGGAATCCTTTTTTACTATATATTAAAGTGACATGCATATCTTCTTTTTTAATAGAGGAAGGAACTTTTAATTTTCTAATTAGATCCATAATAAGTTCTTGGCTATTAGGAGATAATTTAACTCCGATAAAAGTACCGGATGATTTTGTTTCGTTAATATATTCTGAAAAAGATAATATCATATTAATCCTCTAATAATTCTAAAATGTTTGGTATATTATTTTGTTTAAGTAATAATAGTTTCTTTTCTAATTTCTTTTTTTCATCTGCTTCTAGTATTTTATCATATACTTTTTGGTCTTGTATGAATTCCAGGTAGCCATTAACAAATTGTAAATCTTCATCTTGTTCTTGTAAATCACACATTTTCATGGACATACTTTGAATTAATCGTGCTTTTAATAACATTTGTTGTTTTTCTAATTTAATTCTTCTAACAAATGCCCAAAATATAATCTGGGTAAAATAAGCAAATGCATTAGTACTTTTTTCTGGATTAAATCTATCTATATATCTAAATGAATTTTCAATACCATCTAATATCATTTCTGATCTAAAAGGATAACCTCTAAAATTAGGCATATAAGAAACTCTATTAGCAATATCAATTATACATTTACCCACAAAATTGTCGGTTTTATATGATGGTTTATTGAATTCTTTAATTTCTTGTGCCCTTAATATTAAAGCATCTGCAAATTCTTTGTTATTAACGTAATGTTCAGCCATATACTCTATCCTCTATATAATAATATTACTTATTATATATTAATTAATTAAAAAAGTCAATAATAATAAGGTAATTATATATAAAACGATACTAACTGAAAATAATGCTTGACAAGGGGTCTAAAAAGGAGTATTATTTATCTGTTGTCCGGTTCAAGAGGTACTATATTAATTAATATTTAATATTATCTAATATAAATTGATTCTATAACAGTTCTAAATACACCACTACTAAGTTACCTTTTAAGATATTAAGAAGTAATTAAAGAGTATCAATAAAAGGAATAACTATTAGTGCAGTACTAAATTTTTATTACTTTCTTCTTTCTTATTCAGTGTATTAGTCTTAACAATAATATTAAGATATTCCTCTTTGAACTTATCATTACATGGAACTATAAATTCTATTCTACTATTATTAAATTTATAAACTTTCTCATCAGATAAGAAACATAAAGGAAACATTTCACTTTCTTCTATATTTACAAAGAAAGGATTGCCTAGTGAAATATCAGTATCATTTTGATCTAATAAGATACCAATAATATCATGACGTTTATTATCTAATCTAATTACAACTATATTCTCTTGAATTTTATCAAACAAAGTTTTACTCATTTCTTAATCCGCATTAGTTAAATACTCACTAAATGACATTATTTCATTAATAGGATGATATGTTAAATTATGTTCATCATGATGGGTTTTAATAAATTTATAAATATTAGCCACTGCTTTTGGATTAACATCTCCTTTATGTACATTTACTCCTGGTATTGAATAATTAGTAGTACCATGAGTAAATTCAGGATGTTTACCTTGCTGTCCACTATACTTAAATCCGTTTCTTTTAATCCAATCTGTTATTTTTGTATGACTGTGACCAAATAGTTTTTCTTCTACTAACATATCTATATAACTCTCTATGATTATATATTATTTATTTAATGTTAATGTTCAATAATTTATAGTCAAAATCCTCTGCGCTATATAATCTCAATCTATCAATAAAATGAATAAGACTGAAATTAGTATGTCCTTTATATTTCAAATTATCACCAATATCATAAATAGTAGCGGTAGTTTTATTATCTTTTATTCTTAATGATCTTCCAATACTTTGTAATATTCTTATTTTAGATTTAGAAGGAGAAGCAAGAATAATATTTTCAATAGAGGGAGCATTAATACCGGTACTAAGTGTTTGATAAGAAGCAATGACTATAACATTCTTATCTGTTATTAAAGTTTCTCTCATGATTTCTCGTTCTTTAATATCTACTCCGCCATGAATATAAAATACTTTTCTATCACTATTTTTACTAAGTAATAACTCCTGAACCAATTCATATAATAATTTACCATGTTTATCTACAAATTGAAATAATACTAATGTGTTACCGGTAGTATAGATACTCAAATTAGCAATAAATTTATTTCTTTCATTATTACTAATTAACCAATCTATTTCTTTGTGATAATTATACGTTTTTCCTTCTTTACATATAAGTTTTACTTCTTTACAAGTTTCTTCTGTATATTCTAATAACATGGCTTTAATAGATAATTTTGCTAGAGTTTTATTATCCATTAATTCTTTAGTAGTAACAGGTTTATAAATAGGTCCAAACATTCCCTGTAATGATAATAATGATGTTTTAGTTTCTTTTAATGTCCCAGTAGTACCAAATCGGTATTTAGTATTTACTAGATTACTCATGATAGTAGTAATAGATTTACTATCTGCGGTATGTGCTTCATCAGTAATACACATACCAAAATTAATAAACCAATTTTTGGGTAATCTTATTAAACTTTGATAAGTTGATATAACACAATTTTTATTATTAGTTTTCTCTTTACCAGAATATATAATACCAATATTATCCTCAACATCCCAATCATTATTACTAGAATAATCAATGAAATCTTTTAATAACTGTTCTACTAATTGAATAGTAGGAACGATAATTAAACATTTTATATTTTTACTAATATACCAGCGAATCATTATATACAATAATAAACTTTTACCAGAACCAGTAGGACTCTCAATAATAACTCTATTATTATTAATGGCATATACTAATGAATTTAATTGATAATCTCTAACTTCAATTTTATTACCATCACTGTGTAACTCTAATCCATTAATATATTCCGTAATATCCTCTGGTTTATTATCATAAATATCAATAACTTGGTTAAGGTATTTTATAGTATAACCATTATTCTCAGCAAATTGTTGTAGAATACCCAATAAGCCCAGATAGATATTACCGGTAATTTTATTATACAATCTGATATAACCATCCCATCTACCTGATTTATAGGCAGGCATGAATTTATAATTTTCTACTCTAAAGGTAAAATAATCATATAATTCATTAGTAATATCTGCGCTACTAAATACACGCATATATACTTCGTTATATTTTTCTACTTCAATTAACATATTTAATTACCTGAAATAAATTTCTCATATTCTATAGCATTTTTAATGATATAATTTCTTTGATTGATTTGATAAATAATAGCCTCAATAGTATTAATATCTATTTTCACTAAATCTATTTTAGTATTAATAGTAGATAATTCAACATCACCATTAAGAATATTATCTAATTCAGTTTTGATAGGTTTAATAAATTGATAAGGTTCCCAGCCTAATTCTGATAATTCTTCCTTGGTTAATTTACCATAATAATATTTAGTTTTTAATTGTTTAATTTGATGGAATTTTTCCGTTAATACTACTAATTTCTTTTTTGCATCTAATAATAATCTTAAATACTTAGCATGTAATTTAGGAATCATTAGAGATTCAGTATTCAAATGGTTATCATCAATTATTGCATCTTCTTCCCATAATAATAATATTTCATTAATATTCATTGTATATCTCCCGTGAATATAATAAAAAATTATATCATAAATAGAGGAAAATGTCCAATTATTTTACCCAACTGGCATGATTTTGTAATAATTATAAAGAAAAGTTGCTTGACCCATTAGATAAACAGTATCAGAATTTACTGTTTTCATTTGTAGAGAATTAATAGTAGTAGGATATAAATCAACAAATTGAATGGCACTTATCGGATTTTTATTATTATCTAAAATAGAAAGAATACCATCCGAATAACCTTTTGATAATTCTGACACCATTCCAGAGGCATCTTCCTGACTATCAATAAAATCAGAATATTGTTTTCTACTTTCAGGAAAACCCATACCAATAATCCAATTAGCAATAGCAAAATAATTACTCATGGTTTCATTAATCATGAATATAATTGTTAATGGTTCATATTGAATTTTATCACCTGGTATATAGACATTAGAAAATGGTGAATGTACTACTGCCGGTGGTAATGTCATACTGGGTAAAGAAGTTTCCTGACAAAAATATTGCATATCAGGTAACTTTAATACAGAAAATAAAAAACCATTGTTCTGTAATGGATTAATATTAGAAGGAACTGGACAAGATAATGTTCTAGTGGTCATAAATAATTCTCCAAATGTATTTAATATTTATATAATAATAAATAATGTATAAATGCTATAGGAAATACAATAAATGTTAAAACAAATTAATAATCATTATGTTCTAGTGACCGAGGATAATATTCCAATCGCTATTAATAAAATGCCTAATGAAGTTCCCTCAGAAAAATGGATTACTATAGAAGAGGCTAGAATTAAATATTATCAGAAAAAAATAGGTGAGGAATATGCTAATAGTCTATTGTTGATTTCTAAGCCATTATTAAATGAGGCTATTTATAATGGTATGTTAGGATTAGCAGAATTGTATAAATTTCATGATGTTGCTAATGGTGAGGATAAGAAATTACATAGAAGTTACATGGCCTCTGGTAGATATCAAGATGCCTGGGATTTAATTTCTAGGACATTGAATATTGGTAAAATTAATGCTGATATTTATAAAGTAGAACCTAAACAAGTAAATATTAATACATTTGGCAATCCTGATAATGATAATACTTCTAAATTTGAATCATTGTTTACTGAATTTTTATCAAATATCTTATTAGAGGAATTACATCCAGAATTAAAAGATGTAGTAAATGATACTCGATATAATAGAGCATCCAAACAAACACGATTAGTTAAAAAGATTAAAGAATTAAGTGCCAGAGGTGAATCTACTGGAATAGAAAATAATATGCCAAAAGGTTCATCAAGGGCTTTCTTATTAGAAGAAGAACATCACCCGATTACTTTAGATGGTGTTCCTACTAAAATACCAGTAGGAACTAAAGTAGCCATTACTGCACAATTAGATAAATTTCATAATAAAGATTTATATGAAGGCAGAAGTTTGGGAGAAATTCAGCAAGAAGCAGAAAATGGTGATAGCTTTCTAAACAAACAATATAGAGTACTTACCCAAAATGATGATAATTCCTATTCTACTAATGAAGAAAAGGGTATTTTTCCACCATTAGCAGAGCATGATTATGATAGACACCAATGGTCAAGAGTTGGTCAATGTTCTGATATAACTGCTAAAAAATTTAGACAATTAACAGTAACACCCGAACATCCAAAAGGTATTTCTCATGGTGAGTTTAATCATGCCCTAGAAAGAAATTATAAACAAAATAATGGTGGTTATTGGGAAAGAGGTGAAGAAGAAGAAAAACGCCTAGACAAAATAACGTCCCATCCATTAGTTCAGAAATTCCTAGATCATCAAAATAATTTTGGATTTCCTCCCTATGATTATATTGCCATTAAAAATTTAGGGGTATTTACTCATCCTATAACGGGTAAAGAATCTATAGTTGCTAGAGATCATGGGTTTACAACCAGCGCCGCCAATGCCTACACAAGTGCTCAAAAAAAATGGGCTAAAACCAAAATTAAGTAGATTTTCTCTGAAGTTATGATATAATATCCCCAGTGACTTAACCAACTGGGGATTTTTTTGATGACTACTCTTTATAATGAACTGCTTGACAATGCCTCTATCATTCAGGAAGATTTGGCTAGGTTTGGCTATCCCAAATTCCATATCAATTTTGTGATTGAATCTCTAAAACCAGGAGTTGCGGGACTGGCTTTACTTAGTCATATTGAAAAAATAGTAAAATTGTCCAGTGATTATCTTAGGGAATATAAGGAAGAAACGATTACTAAGACATTGGCTCATGAAATTTGCCATCACTATGTTTTTCATTATTTTCCCCTGGCCAAACAACATCATGGTCCAGAATTTCGTTTTCTAATGAATAAGTTAGGCTTTTCTGGCGATACTTATCATAAGATGCGCCTAGAAAATAGTCCTAATAAATCTACCAGAACAAAAACGAGATATATATATGTTACTATCACCAGTAATATTGAAGTTCTATTAACGTCTAAACAACATCTACTTAATCATAGATATTCATATAAGGGTGAGAAACTGATCTATACCGGTAAAATTAAACAATATAAGTAAGAGGTTAAATATGGATACTACTGAACTATTACAATATAATCTTCAGAGAGCATTATTTGATAATGTTAATGATTATATTAAAAATAACAATGATACAAATTTATTAGATATTACTAATCAAATTGGTATTGCTATTGGATGTCATCTATTCAATGCATTATCAAATTCAGGATTATCTAAAGAAGATAATCTACTCATTTTTAATGAATGTGTATCTATTCTAAATTCTATCATTCCAAAGATTTATGATAAATTACTAGATCCAGATGATTCAGTAAAATATATGCGTAAAGAAATATTATGATAACTCCTGTAGAATATCAATGTAAAACCAAATTATGTGAAATTTACAATCATTGGCTAAATCCTATTGGTAATTGGAATGAACCATTACCTTATCCAGAAAAAAGAAAATTAGAAGCAGAAAAATCTTGGCTTCATCCTGTAATTTGGTGGAATCTTAGAAATTTGTTTCATAATTTTAATCATTATTGGATCGGTATTACTCCATTAGGACAAAGATATCAATGGATAACTCCTGAATCAAAAGGCTGGATAAGAGTTACTAATCTAACTATTAAACATTGGCAATATTCTTATTGGACTAATGGTAAAATTAAATTACCCTTCTGGAATTATACTAATGGTAATAGGGAATTTTATATAGGCTGGCTTCGAAGAGGTAATTTTGGAATTGCTTTTAGGAAAATTTCATAGTATAATATATTATTATGACTAAAGAAGAATTTATAGAATTATTGTCGTGCAATGGTAGATTAGTTAATAAAAGATGTTCCGAATCTTATATAACTAATAATAATCTATTACCCATATTAAATTCGTTTGTAGAAGAATCGTTTGGTTCAGTTAGTGATAGAATCAAATTCGTTAAATATGGTGGTGGCTATTGTGAAGTTTGTGGTACTAGAACTAATCTAAATGCCTCTGGTCAAGGTTTTGGAAAATATTGTAAAGAACATTTTCATGAACCTAAGAAAAATAAATTAGCCCATAATAGAAAAGAAATCGACATTGAATTGGCTATTAAATTATATATAGAAGAAGAAAAAAGTTTATTAGAAATATCTAAAATTATGGGTGTTAGTAATGTTACTATAGCCAATAAATTCAAAGAAAATAATGTAATATTAAGAACTCATAGCGATAATCAAAAAATACATTGCAAACGCGATTATACCAATCCAAGAATTCTAATTGATAGAAATGAATTGGTTAATGATTATTCTATAAACAAAATACCTATTAAAATTTTAGCAGATAAACATAACTGTCACGAAGAAACCATTAGAAGATTCTTAATTCAAGAAGGTGTTGCTAGAACTAATAATAGAAGTTATATAGAACAATTAATTATTAATATTTTAGATAAATTAAATATTAATTATGAAATTAATAACAGAAAACTGTTAAATGGTAAAGAAATAGATTTTTATATCAATTCTAATAATTTGGGGATAGAAGTTAATGGATTGGCCACTCATTCTTATTATCGTGGTAATAAAGATATTAATTATCATTATAACAAATATAAAACCGCTTTAGATAATAATATTAGATTACTACAATTTTGGGAAACTGATATTGTAAATAAACCATCAATTATAGAAAATATTATTAGTAATGCCTGTAATTTAACTGTTAATAAATTAGATGCCAGAAAATGTATAATTGATGATGTTGAATTTAATACAATAAAAGAATTTTGTGACAATAATCATATTCAGGGATATCCAGCAAATAATGTCAATGGTAAAGGATTAATTTATAATGGTGATTTAGTGGCATTAATATGTTATAGTGTTATTAATGATATTACTATTATTAATCGTTATTGTTCTTTACTTACTTATAATGTTAGGGGTGGTTTTTCTAAATTATTAAACTCTATTGATGGAAATATTATTAAAACCTATAGTGCTAATGATCTTAGTAATGGATTATTATATAAAAATAATGGATTTACAATGACTAGCGAAAAAAATCATAATATGTTTTATACCGATTATTCTAAAATATATAATAGAGAAAAATTCATGAAAAAATATCTACCCGATTTATTAGATTATTATGATGAATCTAAATCAGAAATAGAAAATATGATTATTAATGGCTATGATGTAATTTATAAATCTGGAACTAAAACGTGGACATTGAAACGATAAAAGAATTAATTAATAAACATCTTAAAAACAATATGGGGAGATATAATGCCAGATGCTTAAATGAAAACTGGTTTATTAAAAATAACCTATTAGATTTTTATAATGATATATTGGCTGTTACTAATGAAATAAGTGATAGAACCTTTGGTGAAAAGTTATGGGCTATTGAAAATTATCCTATACCAAAATGTGAATGTGGTAAACCGGTTAAAAGATATGATAATGAAAACAAGTGGTCTAATTATTGTTCCCAAAAATGTAGCCTTTCATCACCAATAAGAGCGGAACAAATATCTATTACCAAACTTAATAAAGATTCTACTAATAGTAATAATAAACGAAAAATTACTATGGTAGAAAAATATGGAGTAGAATACAATTCCCAAAGACCAGAAATAAAATCACTGTTATCAGAAAAACAATCTAAAAATCAATTAAATGTTGAAGTCAGAGAAAAGTTATTAGATTATGATTGGGTCTATAAAAATTATGTTTTAGATAAAAAAACTATGGCGGAATTATCACTTGAGTTAAATTGTGATAATACTACTATAAAAAGTTATATTCTAAAACATAATTTTGAAATTCAACAATACCATAAAATATCCAGTATACAAAAACAAATTTATAATTATATTAATGATGAATTAAATATAAAATGTGAATATGATAGAATCGGGTTACTAAATGGTAAAGAAGAAATAGATGTCTTTATACCAGAATATAATATTGGTATAGAAGTTAATGGGTTATATTACCATTCATGGAATAATGGCAATAAAGCACAAAATTATCATTATAACAAATATAAAACCGCTTTAGATAATAATATTAGATTACTAC
>ERZ795054.665-NODE-665-length-39530-cov-6.490209_pt1 | contig 39530 bp, 36 predicted proteins | sample MGYA00375138_ERZ795054 | MGnify/ENA primary metagenome ERZ795054 (study PRJEB30183, sample SAMN05720215) | anaerobic digester metagenome | isolation source: active sludge of municipal wastewater-treating anaerobic digesters | place: USA | collected 2014-12-23 ... | reverse complement strand
CGTTCGGGCTGCCGCAGCGCAAGCATATCAACGGGGTCTTTCTCCGCATGGCCGAGAAGGCGGGCCTTAGCGCGGTAATCATGAATCCGTCGGCCTACGCCACGGCCGCGCCAGAGTCGGAGGAAGAGGCCCTGGCCCGCGACTACCTCGAGGGGCGTGATCCCGGCGCGGCCAGGTATATCGCCCATTTCGGCAACGCCACGCCGTCGAAGGACACCGGGACCGCCGGGAAAAAACCCGCTGAAGACATCATAGATGCGATTTTCAGGAACGTCGTCGAGGGCAACAGCGACGACATCGAGGACAACGTTCGCGCTGCGCTCGCTTCCAGAAACACGCGGGAAATAATGGACCAGGCCCTAATCGGAGGACTCGAAAAGGTCGGACAGCTGTACAGTTCGGGGGAATACTTCCTGCCGCAGATGATTTCATCGGCGAACGCCATGAAAAAAGGCTTTGCCCTGCTCAAACCGCTCCTGAGCCAGGCAGCCTCGGAGAAGCTGGGCACGGTCGTGATATGCACGGTCAGAGGCGACATCCATGATATCGGCAAAAATATCGTTGCCATGATGCTCGAAAACCACGGGTTCACGGTGCACGACCTGGGAAAAGACATCGAGGCCGACGCGATAGTTTCGGCAGCGGTGGAGCACCGGGCCGACATCGTGTGCCTGAGCTCGCTGCTCACGACGACCATGGGAGAAATGAAAACCGTGAGCGAAAAACTTCGTAAAAAAAATCTTCCGGTCAAGCTTCTGGTCGGGGGCGCGGTCGTCAACCAGGAATACGCCGCGAGCATCGGCGCAGTGTACGGCCATGACGCGGTTGACGGTGTAAGCAAGGCGAAACAGATGGTGAAATGAATCAGTCAACATTATAATCCAGCTTCGATTCACGAAAAACAGGCAGAAACTAAAAAAGTTTAATGCATTAGCATAATCTTAAATTCTAAATTTTTGCCTTTAAAGGTCCAAAATACTTTTTTTATAAATATGGTTGACATAAAAAAACTCAAAATAATTAATCAGATAAATTTAAATAGCCTTGGTGCCTAAAAAATGGAGAGTATTGACTCATTGCTTTTTAAGCATCATGAGTAAGTGCCCCAGATCGGCCCCGGGTATAGGCTTTTCCGGTCGCTCGACGTGCTGTAAGAAAAAGCTATAAAGGCGCGGGTCGGGCTTCACCGTGAAAATGCTGCGATATGATTTTTAATTCATAAAATTTATACAAAAAAAGGAGATACTTGGTGAAACGATCATTGTTCTTCATAATTCCTTTCATTGTATTCGCGTATCTGTCGCTCATCCTGTTTCAGAGGGCATGCGACTATACAATGAATCTCCAGGCCGAAAAAAGGCTCCCGTTCAACCACAAAACTCATTTAACTCAATATGGAGCGGACTGTGAGACCTGCCATCAATACTATGACAACGGCAGGTTCAAGGGCCTCCCGACCGTGGCGGAATGCACCCAGTGTCACGACAGGGGCGGCGAAGTACACAATCCTGATCCGACTGTGCCCACGAAAAAAGCCATGCTTGACAGCTACAAGGACACGGACAAACCATGGCAGGCATTCGCTGCCCAGCCCGATCTTGTCTACTTCAGCCACAAGGTGGTCATGACAGCTACCTATGAAGACGGCAGGAAGAAATCCCGCTGCGGATCGTGCCACGGCGACAAGGCCGGATCGACCACTACCGAAAAAATCAAGGGCAAGATGCTGATGGGTCAGTGCATGGATTGCCATACTGCCCTGCATATCAGCAATAAATGCCTGGTCTGCCATGATTGATCAGATAAATAATATACGAAATTATCAATAGGAGAAGCATAACTAATGAAGAAAATAGAAAGAAAGGATTTTCTACTGCTGGGCGGCGGAGCCATTGCTGGCGGCCTTACCGGTTATGTTTTTTCTGGTGCTCCCTTCCTCTCGTTCCAGTGGCTTGTCGAATGGACTCAGGACCAGTATGTGCCCACCAAAGGGGAAGAAAAATATCTCCAGAAATTATGCGAATACTGCCCGAACAAATGCCAGATCTCGATCCGCATGATCGGCGACAGGGCTGTCAAGGTTGAATCTTCAAACAGCTGCTGCCCGCTGGGTCAGGCCACGCTGCAGCTCCTCTATCATCCCGAAAGGATCAAGACTCCTCTCAAGAGAACCGGATCCAAGGGCTCCGACAAATTCGCCCCGGTATCATGGGATGAGGCGATGAAAGACATTTCGTCGAAAGTCAACAAACTGGTGAAAGACAACAAGGCGGATATGATCGCCGCCGTCAACAAAGACTACAGCCTTTCCGGAGAACTCCTCGAAAGAATGATCAAGGCGTCCGGAAGCGCGAACGTCTACTACGAGTCTTCAGAAAAAACCATAGCTCAGGGAGCGCTGGGCGGATTTGCAGAATATGATTTCGCGAACACCGACTGCATTATCAGCTTCGGCGCCAAGCTGCTCGAAGGCTGGGGAAACCAATGCCAGATGAATCAACATTTCCTGAACTGGAAGAAAAAAGGCGTCAAGCTGATCCAGGTAGACACCAACTGCTCGACCACGACTTCACTGGCCGACGAGTGGATCGCCGTCAAACCCGGTACAGAGGGAATCCTCGCACTCGGAATGGCGAACTACCTCATCAAGGAAAAAGGACGCACGTCTGGAGCCCCGAACTTCGCTGCATGGTCCCAGATCGTCATCAACCAGTATCCGCTCGCGAAAGTCTCGCAGCTCACCGGCGTTGACGTCAAAAAGATAAAAGAGCTCGCCGATACCCTCATCCAGGCTCGGAACCCCATCGTGGTGGCCGGTAAAGGATCGAAGGGAGTGTCCTCTTCCTCTGTCGAGATGCAGGCCGTTTACGGACTCAACACTCTCGCCAGAACAGGCGCTGTGGCCCTCAAGGCCCCTGCCGGAATGGGCGCAATCGCGACAACCGGAAAGGCTCCGGCTGCCGGACTCGATGATTTCATCAAGAACCGGGACTTCGAAGTCATGTTCGTCAACGAAGCGGATCCTGTATACAAGAGCGTTCTCGGTAAAAACCTCGCCGAAAAGATGGAAAAAGCGTTCGTCGTTTCGATAACGCCTCTCATCAATGACACCGCCCTGTATTCCGACTATGTTCTGCCGTCAATATCGGTTCTCGAAGGGCCTGATTCGAATAACGCGGAAATAGTCAAGCCGTACAAGCAGTCAAAGCATGCAGGCGATATAATAATCGGCGTCGCGAAACTGCTCGAAAAGGCCGCGGTATCGTTCCAGTGGAACTCCTGCCTCGAAGCCATGCCGGGCGCGGGCCAGACAAAGAACGTTACGGCCGGCTTCGCCTTCAATGCTGAAATATTGAAAAACTATCTCAACGAATATGACAAATTGATGGGATCAACTGAATTCCCCATGGCTCTTCTGCCCGTGGAACTGCCCTATGTCGGCGACGGAGACGGCCTTGCATTCCCCTATGTGCTCAAGACAATCGACAGGCACACCTATTCGCAGGGTAAACTCTGGGTGCTGATTAACAGGGAAAGCGCCGACAAATACGGCGTTTCCGAAGGTGAATCCCTGGATATCATCTCGGAAAGAGGAGAAATCGGCAGCGTCAAAGCCCATCTTTCAGACATCGTGGCTCCCGACGTTGTGGGCATTCCTCTCGGCTTCGGCCATCTTGCCTACACCAAATACGCCGAAGATAAAGGCGTAAACGCCAAAGAAATCATGTCGGACAAACTCGATCCGCTGTCGGGTTCCGCCAACTGGTGGGCGACCAGAGTCAAAATTAGTTAAGGGGTGGAAGAATGAATACGAACGAGACACATGTGACTCAAGAGAATAAAATGAAAAGACGCTGGGGGATGGCTATTGACCTGGACAAATGCACCGGTTGCGGACAATGCTCGATCGCCTGCGCCCAGGAAAACAATCTGCCGATTTTCGAGGACGATTCCGACCAGCCCAAAAGGGTCGCCTACCTCGAGCTCATGAAGGTCACCAACGACAGGGATGCCAAGTACCCCAACGTCGAAGTGACCTTTATTCCCAAAATGTGCCAGCAGTGCGAAGGCAACGATCCCAGCAACCCGAAACCTCCCTGCGTGAGCGTGTGCCCGGTCGTGGCGACAGACGTCGGAGACGACGGGGTCGTCAGCCAGGTATGGTCGCGCTGCATCGGATGCAGGTATTGCCAGGTATCATGCCCCTACGAAGCGCGCGCTTTCAACTGGTGGAAGCCCCGTCACGAGGGAAGCTTCAAGAAATCCCTCAATTCCGACGTATCGGTCATGTCGCGCGGAACCATTGTGAAGTGCACATTCTGCAGCCACATCTGGAAACGCGAGAGGGACAAGGCTGTCGCACAGGGCATCACAGACATCAACGCGGTTCTGTACACGCCGACATGCGCTTCTTCATGCCCGACGGGCGCGATAGTTTTCGGCGACCTCAACGATCCGGATTCGGAAGTTTCGAAACTGTCGAAGGACAAGAGGGCTTTCCGCCTTGTCCACACGATCGACGAGAAACCCGAGGACGAGAAAAAGAGGCTGATGAAGCTGAAAGATTATCCCAATCCGAAAGTGTATTATCTTTCGAGCAGACAGTGGGTCCGCGATATGATGCGGTTTAAATAACTCCTTAGAAAAAAATCAGGGAAAGGAGAACAATTGTGAATACATTAGTAAAATCGGTAATTGATTTCATTGTTGAAACCTATAACAGCTATTCGAAGTCGATGCAGATATTCTTCATCTTCCTCGCGGTGAATATCTTCTTGTTCATGGTATTCGCCATACAGATCCTCTTCTGGGGACTGGGTTATACTGATATGAACAACATTTTTGCAATGGGCGTATGGATCATCGGCGACCTCGGGCTCGTTTCCCTCGGAGGCGGCGCCTTCTTCACCGGTTTCTTCCTCTATATGCTCAGGGTGGACAAGCTTGAGCCGATCATCAACTCGACGGTGCTCATCGGCTTCATGTGCTACCTGTTCACCTTCGTGTTCCTGGTCTTCGACATCGGCCAGCCGCTCAGAGCGTGGTTCGGGTACGCCTACCCCAACTGGGGAACGCACCTGATGCCGCAATCGATGCTCACCGAAGTAGTGTTCTGCCTCACGTTCTACTTCTGTGTTCTCTGCGTGGAGCTCATACCGGTCGTTCTCAGGCACAAGATAATCGACGCCATCCCGGCTTTCCACTACATCGGCCACTACCTCCACAGGCTCATGTGGATCATGGCGGCAGCCGGAACATTCCTTTCATTCTTCCACCAGGGTTCGCTGGGCGGCGGGATGTGGGATGTCCTCTACGGAAAACCCGGCTGGTTCAGGGCCCACCACCAGTTCTTCTTCATGGCGATCGTGGCCGCCACCGCCGGCGGGACCTCGTTCATGACGCTCTGCCCGTATATCGCCGGCAAGGTGATGAAAAAGGAAGTCGCCCCGATGGAGACATTCCAGACGCTCGCCAAAATTTCTGGCGCCATGTTCATATTCTACACGACCTTCAGGATTTACGACGTGTACACGATGGCGGCCAAATATGTTCCCTCTTTTGACAGGAACTATCTCGACATATGGGGCGGATATTACGGGATATGGATGCTGGTCTTCGAATTCGCAGCATGCTTCACTGCAATCGCAATGCTCAACATCAAGAAATTCAGGGACCAGGAAAAATTCATGGTGATAGGCATTTCCTCCGGGGTCGCGGCGATCATCATGAGCAAACTCTATGTCGTGCTTCATGGCTTCTCGATCCCCAATTTCCCCTGGAAAAGTTTCGCGGCATACAACCCGACCATCCAGGAGTGGTTCATCACGACCGGCGGACTGTGCTGCATGATCGCCATATACATGATCATGGCGAAGTGGTTCAGGCTGTTTCCGCACCTCGATAAGCATGAACACCATGCCGAATAAAAATTAGTATTATATAGACACAATAACGCAGAAAGGCCCGGTTCCCCGGGCCTTTCTGCGTTATGACAGAAAACAATTTTTACCTAATCTTGTTCTGGATTCTGCAGGCCTTGACGGTGTTTGAAAGAAGCATGGTTATCGTCATCGGCCCCACTCCGCCCGGGACCGGGGTGATTGCCCCGGCGACGATTGAAACACGCTCGTAATCGACGTCTCCGACAACCCTGGTCTTGTCGCCTCCGTCCGGATGCGGAACACGATTGGTGCCGACATCGATCACGACCGCCCCCGGTTTGACCATGTCGGCGGTGACGGTATTCGGCCTGCCCGCGGCGACGACGAGTATGTCTGCCTGACGCGTGTAATGCGCGATATCCTTCGTCGCGGTATGGCACACGGTCACTATGCAGTTGGCTCTTTTATTCTTCTGGAGCATCATGTTCGCTATGGGTTTGCCGACTATATTGCTTCTCCCGACTACAACGAGATGTTTGCCCTTGAGATCGGGAACCGTTCTCGCGATCAGCTCCTGGATGCCGTAAGGGGTGCAGGGGCAGAAGCAATCATCGTCTCCGATGACTATTTTACCCACATTCACCGGATGGAACCCGTCGACATCCTTGATCGGGTTGATCCTGTTGATTATCTTTTCCTCGCTGATTTGCTCCGGAAGGGGCAGCTGAACCAGTATGCCGTTCACCGATGAGTCGCCGTTGAGGCGGTCGACCAGATGAAGGAGATCCTCCTCGCTTGTCGCGCCGGGAAGCACGTGCTCGAATGACCTGATCCCGGTCTCTTCGCACCCTTTCTTCTTCATCCTGACATACAGGGCCGATGCCGGGTTGTCTCCAACGAGCACCACGGCCAGGCCCGGCTGAAGATTGTTTTTCTCTTTCAGTAGAGCCACATCGGCGATGATCTGTTCTCTTATTTCCTGGGAAATCTTTTTCCCATCGATTATGTGAGCCATTTCAATCTCCTTGGCAGTGAATGATAACTGTATGTTGAAAATTTTATCTTATAGTATAGCATTGTCCGGGATCAAATCACGTCACCACGTTCAGTTGACGGCCGCAATGCGAACATCTTCCATTGTCATAATTCTCGAGTCTTGTGCTGTAGCCCATTCTTTTTATCGCCACCGAGCCGCATCCCGGGCACCGCGTATCGTTGCCTCCGCTCTCGGCAGGAACATTGCCGCAGTAAACGAAATCGAGCTGTTCCAGAGCCTGCTCGCGTACCCTGAAAATAAACTCCGTATCGGTCGCCCGCTCGCCGTACTTGTAGTTCGGATAATACCGCGATATATGCCACGGTATCGAACGGCTTATTGACGAGAGATATTTTATTATGGCGCGCATCTCGTCCATCGTGTCGTTGATTCCCGTCACGATGAGCGTGGTGACTTCGACATGACGGGATGCTTCGTATATTTTTTCAATCGTTTTTTTCACTTCTGCCAGCCCGGCTTTCATCACTTTGCGGTAGGTTGATTCATTGAAGGATTTCAGGTCGATATTGAAGCCATCAACAGTGCGCAGCAGCTCTCCAAGCGGCCCGGGCTCCACATACCCGTTGCTGACCATCACGTTCACCAGGCCTTTTTCTACCGCAATTGCCGAAGTGTCAAGCACGTACTCCGCCCATATGATCGGCTCATTGTAGGTATAGGCCACGCCGATCGAGCCGTTTTCAACCGCAAGGCTGACCATATCCTCCGGGGGATAATACTCGGTCATTGCATCCTTTTTCTGGGATATTGACCAGTTCTGGCAGAACGGGCACTTCATGTTGCATCCGGCAGAGCCGATCGACAGTATCCTGGTACCTGGATGGAAATGATATAGCGGTTTTTTCTCGATCGGGTCCATCGCGATGGATGTGACTCGGCCGTAAGTATCGGCAAACAGCACTCCGCCGGCATTTGACCGGGCTCCGCAAATGCCTGTGTTGTCGGCCTTTATCGCGCATCTGTGCGGGCACAAATGGCAGCGGACGGTTTCACCGCCCATCGGTTCCTGATACAGGGCTTTTCGTTTTTGTTGCATGGCGGCTACCTGAAAGAATTCCCTTTCGCCGCGATGGAGGCTATGCCGTTTCTTCTTCGGTATTGTCCCGCGGCTTGGTCTCTTTTTTCATTTTCTTTTCATCGGGTTTGATCATCTCGCATTTACCCTCGAAAACGACGCCGTCCGCGATTTTGAGCTTTGCAGTGCGGATATTTCCGTACAGCTTGCCGTTATCGTGAATCTCGAGACGGGCGAGAGCCTCGACGTTGCCGCGCACCGTCCCCTTCACGATCACGGTCTTCGCCGAAATGTTGGCTTTGACTTCGGCGCCCTCGCCTATTACGAGATATCCCCCATCGACGATCTCACCCTCAAAATAACCGTTTATCTGGAGAGATTTTTTAAATGAAAGGTCGCCGTAAAATGACGTGTCCTTGCCGAAAACGGTGGCTATCATTCCAACATCATAAACCGGATTCTTGTTTACCTGAATTACCTTGATTGTCATATAAAGCTTCCTGTACCTACTTGGTTGTCATCACGAAAACGCCGTCCCAGTTTTCCGGGGGCGGATTCTGTGAATAATCCCTTGATCTCTGGAGATAGAGGCGGGACGGCCCGTCGTCCGGAACGATTTTAAGAGCCATTTCGAACGCCCTTATAGCGTCGTCCCATTTCCTCTGCTTGTACGCGGCCAGTCCCAGATTGTAATATTTCAGCATATCCTGCTTTTCTCGCGTCATCATCTCATACCTCGTTTCAGGGCGCCATTAAAAATTTCTCTCAACAAAAAACATCGAGAGGTTGTCGAGGATTCCCTTGAACTGCGTCCCGGGATATTCTACAATGAGTTGAACCGCCCTGTCAATATATTCACCGGCTATTTTCATGCAGTAATCCATCGCTCCTGAAGAAACGACGATGTCCCTGACGGCCGGCCAGTTTTCCCTGACTGGTTCGGTATGCAGCGACCTCATTTTTGCAGCGAGTCCGGCATCAGCCCCTTCAAGTATGCGAAGAACCGGCAGGGTCACCTTCCCTTCGAGGTAATCGTTTCCCTGATCCTTGCCGGTAATGTCCCGGCTTTCCCGATAATCCAGGGTGTCATCGATGATCTGAAACGCATAGCCGAGGTTCAATCCGTACTCGTAGAAACGCTGTGATTCCTCGGCGTCAAAGCCGGCCTTCAGCGCCCCGAGTTTGGCGCAGGTCGCCATAAACCGGGCCGTTTTCAGTTCAATCGTCCTGAAATAATGCCGGCTGGTGACCGAATCGATTCCCGAATACTGCAGCTGATAGAGTTCGCCCTTGACCATATCACGCGCTCCGGCCACGATCACAGGGAAAAGCCGGATTTCACCGTCATCGACGGCGACATTGAGGGCCTCGGTATACATGAAATCCCCGACGAGCACCGATATCTTGTTTCCCCATTTCTGGGGGACGGTTATCTCGCCGCGGCGGATCAGGGACTGGTCGATTATATCGTCATGGATAAGCGTGGCCGCATGCACGATCTCAGCGGCGGCGGCTATCGGGGTGATGCCTTCGGGGACACTGCCCTTTATTCCGCTCACCAGTATTACCAGGGCCGCGCGGATTTTCTTGCCGCCCCCGACGAACAGATGCAGGGAGCTTTCATCTATGAGTGGAACCCCGGTATGGAGAATTTTTCTTATCTGGTCATCGACCTGGTCAAAGTAAACTCGCAGGGGCCTCAGAATATCGGCGAGGTCATTCTTTCTGTTCATCGGATTCATCAGTCAAAAGTCGAAAGACATTCCCTCTGGGATTCGAATATCTCGAAGACCTTGTCGAGCATGGTTGTCTCGAAGAGGCGGAGAAGGTTTTCATTCACGATTACGAGCTTGATATCACCCTCGTTGTCCTTTATCATGCGCTTCACGGCCACGAGAACGCCAAGGGCCGAACTGCAGACATGCTTTACATTCATCATATCGATGCATATATTCATTCTTTTTTTAGCGAGGCAATCCTTTAAAACGCCTTCCAGCTCTTCCGATACTTCCTGGTCAACCCTGCCGTCCAGGGTGATTATTTCGATATTATCCTCGAATTTCCTCTTCATACATTCCCCCGTATCCTGATTTTAGGAATATATCCATTAAGGCGTTTGACAATTCCATGACAATGCGGCTTGCTGACGCTGCGATACAACACCGATTTCACGAGGCGCCGGTTAATTAAAATTATACATTATTATGCTTAACCTTGACCAGAGCAATTGCCAGCTTTTTTACTATATACAGGCTTATATATTTTTCAAGCTTTTTATGATTTTACAGTGAGTTTTCATTTGGCTTTTTGACTAAAAAATACTGTTTTCAGACAAATAATCGTTTACCGGATGCCTGATGGAACACGGGCAAGCACCAGCGCAAAGACTCTGGAGCATCCCGCCTCGCGTAGGACGCGGGAACATTCATTGATTGTGGACCCGGTTGTAAATACGTCATCAACAATGATCACGCTTTTCCCATGAAGCCCGCCGCACACGGGCTCATAGCGCCCGATGATATTGATATACCGCTCCCTGACCGAGAGTATCTTCTGTGAACCTGAACCGGGCTTTTCCCTGAGCAGGTCGCGGTACCTGATTCCGGCTCTTGCAGCAATTTTCCTCGCGAGCAGCTCGGACTGGTTGAAGCCCCGCCTCCATTTCTTCTTCTTATTCATGGGAACCGCGGTGATATAATCGACGCCGCTTGCGAACTGCATCGCTTTCACAGCCGCAAGCTCCGCGAGACAGCCCGCGACGCGGGTGTTATTCCCGAATTTCACTGACGATATGATTTTCTTCAATGCGCCTGCATACTCCCCGAGGGCGATTGTCCGGTCCATGTATGTCATTCTCGAGGAGCATATAGGGCAGGAGCTCCCGTTCATGGGCCCGGAGCATACCGGGCAGGGATCATCCGGCTCAGCGATCGATTCCATGCAATTCGCGCATATCCCTTGGGAGGCGTATGAAACCGGAACGCCGCACCCGGCGCATATGTACGGAAAAAGAAGGTCGAGCGTATGATATGCGATTTTTTTCAGGAGCATCATAGCCTGTAGGGGATGGGATCATCGAAGCCGGCCTCGGCGAATCCCATTTTGCGAAGGCGGCAGCTGTCGCATGTTCCGCATGAAACGCCCGAGGCGTCCGGGTCATAGCAGCTGTGGGTGATTGAATAATCGACGCCGAGGCTCATCCCCAAACGAATAATCTCTGACTTCTTGAGGGATATAAGCGGCGTGTGGATGACAAAAGGCGATCCTTCGATCCCCGCCCTTGTTCCCGCGTTCGCCATTGCCGTGAAAGATTCGAAGAATGAAGGCCTGCAGTCCGGATACCCGCTGTAATCGACCGCGTTCGCGCCGATGTAGATGTCGCGAGCGCCGATTGACTCCCCGTATGCAAGCGCATAGGAAAGAAAGATGATGTTCCTTGCCGGAACATACGTGTCGGGAATTGAAGATTCATCGAGGCTCCTGTTCTTCGGGACCCCTGCCGGTGAATTCTTTAAAAGCGCGGACCTGAATACTCCCGAGGGGATGTCGATGAAAACATGATCCGCCGCCCCGAAAAAGAGCGCAATTTTTCGGGCACAACCGATTTCTATTGAATGTCTCTGTCCGTAGCTGAAGGTCATCGCATAGAGATCGAGGCCGTCATTTTTGGCGACAGCGGCCGCCGTGGCCGAATCGAGGCCCCCGCTGAGAAGAATGACCGCTTTCCCGGTTTGTCTTTTCATAAAAATCCGAATCCTGAATGTCCCGGCCTGCTTTTCACCATAAAGCGTCGTTTTCCGGCGTCAGTAGACAAATTTTTTCGATCGAACGCTGATCAGGATGCCCACGCCGATCATGGACATGATGAGATTCGAACCGCCGTAAGAGACGAAGCACAGCGGGAGGCCGGTTACCGGCATGATGCCTATGACCATGCCGATATTGATGAGGATATGGAAAAAGAATATCGCGGTGATCCCGCTCGCCAGCAGTGCGCCGAACTTGTCCTTGGCCTCAAAGGCGATCTGAATGCCCTTGAACACGATCACCGCGAAAAGGCCGAGAATGATGATCGACCCGAAGAAGCCCCACTCCTCGGCGACGACAGAGAAGATGAAGTCCGATGTTTTTTCAGGCAAAAAGCCGAGCTGGGCCTGCGAACCCTGCAGGAACCCCTTGCCGAAAAATCCGCCAGACCCGATGGCTATCTTCGACTGGATGATGTTGTAACCTGATCCGTGCGGGTCGAGGTCCGGATTCAGAAAAACCAGTATCCGTTTTTTCTGGTACGCCTTGAAAAATTTCTGGATGATAACCGAGGATATGAGGCCGATGGAAATCACCGAGCCCGGGATATATATCCGCCTTAAAAATTTTTTCGTCGAAAAGAAATGAAAAACGAAAGCGGCGATTGATACCAGAAGAAGCGCCCCTGATACGATGAACAGGGCATCGAGGTCCTGAAAAAAATCGAGAAGCAAATTCGACCCCTCGCTTCCGATCCACTCCCGGTAGGTCAGGATCATGGGCACGATCAGGGCTATCGCAGCAATCGCTATGATCGAAATCAGGTGTGAAACATCGGCCCCGCCGACGAACAGCATGGTGAACAGGATGGGGATGAATATGACCGCGGTGCCGAAATCGGGCTGCATGAGCACGACGAGCATAGGAACGAGCGTCAAAAGGGCCGGCACCAGCAGCTCCCTGAAATTCTTCACGTCTCGCTCGCGGATTTCGAGATACTTGCCCACAACCAGCACCAGGGAAAGCTTCATGAATTCCGACGGCTGGATCGAAAAGAACCCCAGGTTCAGCCAGGCCCTCGTGTTCCTGACGGGCGTGCCGAAAATCGTGGTGAACACCAGCACGACCATGATGAACCCGAAAATATGGAGCGAGTAATCCCCGAGGTACTGGTAGTTCATGAACGAAAACAGGACCATCAGGATGAAACCGAAAATAAACCATAAAATCTGCTTCTTGAACATGCCGTTGTTGACCTTGTCAACGGCGTCGAAGCCGGCGCTGTAGATCATCAGTATTCCCAGGGAGACGAGAAGTACGACGACCACGACCAGCGTGAAGTCGATTCTGGGGATGCTGTCTCTGCCTATCATTGGAAATAACCCTGGGTGTATAATGTCTGGAATATCCTTTCAGCGACCGGAACCGCAGTAGCCGCTCCGGCGACCCCGTATTCGACCATCACGACAACCGCGACGGCGCTTTCGACGCTTCCGCCGTACGGGCCGTATCCGACGAACCAGGCGTGCTGCGTTGAGTCCGATTTTCTTTTCGATCTCGTCTGGGCTGTTCCGGTTTTTCCCGCAACCGGAACTTTAAGCCAGTTCAGCCTGCCCGATGTTCCGTTTGTGACGCCGAGACGCATGCCCTGCTTGACGACATTGAGGGTGTTTGGCGACAGGGGTATCTCCCGGATTTTTTCGCGCATCTGCTTCCTGATCACCTTCTTGTTGTCCGGCGAAAGGACTTCTTTCAAAAGATACGGCCTGTAGACTATGCCGTTATTGACGAGAGCGGCGATAAAATTCGCCATGCTCATGGGAGTTACGCTCAGGAAACCCTGCCCGATCGACAGGTTGAGCGTGTCACCGTCGAACCATGGCTGTCCGAAGACCTTCATTTTCCAGTTCTTCGTCGGCACAAATCCGTTCACCTCTCCCGGGATGTCGATCCCGCTCTTTTCGTTCAGGCCGAAATACTCTGCGTATTTCAGTATGAACGAAGGCCCCACGACGGCGCCGAGCTGATAAAAGTAAACGCTGCATGACCGGGCTATCGCCCACGTGAGGTCCGAGGTCCCGTGCACCTCGTAACAGTAAAAATCCTTGTCCCTGTATCCCTTTAGCGTGTACTTGCCGGGGCAGTAAAAGGTCTTTTCAGGATATGTCTTTTCGGTCTCAAGCCCGGCTATCGCGGTTACCAGTTTGAACGTCGATGCGGGAGGATACTTGGACTGGATCACCCTGTTTAGAAACGGCCTGTTGGGATCGGTGTTGAGCTCCTTGATGAATTCCGCATTGTCCTTCAGGAGTATCTGGTTTGGGTCGAAATCGGGCTTGCTCAACAGCGCGAGAACCTCTCCCGTCGAGGGTTTGAGCACCACGGCCGACCCGTTCATTCCGGCAAGAGCGTCATAGGCCGCCTGCTGCACCCTGCAGTCGATCGTCAGCACCAGATTGTTGCCGGCTACCGGCCTCAGGCCAACCTCCTCGCCCTCGGTCCGGTTTCGCACATCGACAATTCTCCTGATATAGCCGTCGGCCCCCCTGAGCAGGGCGTCGTACTGCCGCTCGATTCCCGATTTCCCGATCTTCTGGTAATGCTTGTATCCTCGGTTCTTCAGCCCGGCGTACTCCTCCTTGCTGATCGTGCCGATGTATCCGATCAAATGGGCGAAGGTATTGTTATAGTTGTACACCCTGACCGGCGCGTCTTCCCATTCGATTTTCGGAAACAGGTGCTGGTTGGATGCTATGGTGACGATGGTATCGAACGAGACATCCTCCTTGAGTACGATACGCTCCCACGGCGTCACGCTCGCGATGTCCCTGCGGATGCTCTCGGGATCGATCTTGAGAAGCCGTGACACCCTGCCGATGATGGTGTCGAGGTCCTCCTTCGTCGGGTAATTCGCCGGGATCATGGTGATATTGAAGGATGGGCGGCTCGAAACCAGGACCATGTTTTCGCCGTTATAGGAGTAGTTCCGGTCATACATCTCTCCCCGCGATGCGGGAATCGGGATGTAGTTTTCCATGTTAAGACGGGATTTCTGCTTGTAATCGCTTCCGTGAATTATCTGGAGATTGACGAGCTGAAGGATCAGTACAAGAAATATTGCCGCCACTGTCGTGGCGAAAAAATACATCCTGAAACGAAAGGCCTCAAGCATCCTGGCTTTCAGGGATGTCTGCATGTATCAGAAGCCCTCCCTTTCCAGTTCCTTTTCATATACCTTGTCGAACAGTATGAATAGGGCCGGAGCTATCAGGGCATTGTAGAAAGCCTCGGGAAGTATGATATGCAGAACCACGGCGATCGAAGTATGGTGAAAAATATACGCGAGAATGAGCGTCATGATTCCCTTGACAAGCGAAGCTATGAACAATATGAGCGTGATCGATATGATATTGCTCTTGATTATGCTCCTTCCGAACATCCCCGCGACAAACCCCACCGCCATTTTGGGAAACGCGAGAAGGCCAAGCGGCGAATTCGATATCGCATCGTGAAGAAGGCCGCTGATGAACCCGGTCACCTCGCCGTAAAACGAACCGAAGCTGTATGCGAGGTATACCACGAGGATGAACAGGAGATCGGGTTTGACGCCCGCGATGCTTATGACGTCGAACGAAGAATGTCCCTGGATAAGCAGTGAAAGAATTATCAGAACTGCGGTGAATATATAGGGAATTATCATTCTGTGGCCTCGAATATCTGAAGCAGCTCTTTATCGGGTTCTTTTTTTATGATGAAAACGTCTTCGAGATGGTCGAAATCGATGACCGGTTTGACGATTACCTTCTGGTAAGCGCTCGATTCAAGGACTTCGGTCCTGATCACCGTGCCGATACTGAGTCCCGGGGGGAAGACGCCTCCCTGGCCGGAGGTGATTATGGCCTCGCCCGGTTTCACCTGTATGGCGCGGCTTATGTAATCGATCACGCACATGCCCGTGTTCGAGCTCGTTCCGCTGAGCAGCCCGGGAGACCTGTCGTCGATGAGCTTTACCCCGACCCTGATGTCGGATGATATGATCGGCAGAATCCGCGAAATGCTTCCCCTGACCTCCACTATTTTTCCGACAACCGCCTTTTCCTCGCCCTGGAAAGCCACGACCGGCATGTTGATTTTCACGCCGTCATTTTCCCCGCGGTTTATGATAATGGTCCTGAACCAGTTGTCGGGGTTTTTCGCTATTATCGACGCCGGAATGGAATCATACGTCACCCGCGTCCCGAGATCCAGAAGTTTACGAAGGCGTTCGTTCTCATAACGTATCTCATCGAGCTCTTCTGCTATGGACTCGTACTGCTGGAGCTTGGCCCTGGTCTTGCCGAGTTCGTCCCTGAGGTCATTGAGCTCGGTAAATCCCGCCCACAGCCTGCCCGTCCCTCCCTGGATCCCGTCATAGGCCTTCTGAAAGGGGGAAAGAAAAGCGCTGCCTACGCCCTCAAATGTCAGGACAAACGTGCTTGACTGTATCGACAATGACACGATGCAAAAAAGCGTAAAAGCTACGAATGCGACAATATTCCTATTTCTGATGAAAAATTCCACAGCCGCTATTTCAGGTTCGCGCGAAACAGATTTTTAAGCTCTTCGAGAAATTTCCCGGCGCCCAGAACCACGCAGGTGAGCGGGTTTTCGGCCAGGATGACCGGCACGCCCGTCTCCTTGCTGATGAACTTGTCGAGCCCCTTGAGTAGCGACCCGCCGCCGGTCATGACGATTCCGCGTTCGACTATGTCCGCAGAGAGTTCAGGCGGGGTTTTTTCGAGGGCGTGCTTGATCCCGTCGAGGATCTGCTCGACAGGCTCTTTCAGGGCTTTCCTTATTTCAACCGAATCGATTTCAAGGGTGCGGGGAAGGCCGGATATGGCGTCCCTGCCCTTGAGTTCCATGCTCTCGACCTTCTTCTCGGGGAATGCGTTTCCGAGCCTGAATTTCACCTCTTCGGCCATGCGCTCCCCGATCACGAGGTTGTACTGTGTCCGCATGTACTTGATTATGGCCTCGTCGAATTCATCGCCCGCAATGCGGATCGAATCCGCAATGACCATCCCGCCGAGGGAAATGACCGCTATTTCGGTCGTTCCGCCGCCGATGTCGACCACCATATGGCCCGCAGGCTCGTGGATGGGTATATTCGCCCCGATAGCCGCGGCCAGGGCTTCCTCGATCAGAAAAATCTCGCGTGCGCCAGCCTGTTCGGCCGATTCGCGCACCGCCCTCTTTTCAACTTCGGTGATCCCCGATGGAACGCCGATTACGACCCTGGGCCTTACCAGCGTTTTCCGTTTATGTACCTTGGTAATGAAATACCGTATCATCTTTTCAACCGTTTCGAAGTCGGCGATAACGCCGTCCTTCATGGGCCTGATTGCAACTATGTCGCCCGGCGTCCTTCCCAGCATACGCTTGGCCTCGTGGCCGACCGCCAGCACCTTGCCGGTGCTCGTCTGGACCGCGACGACAGAAGGTTCGCTGAGAACTATGCCCTGCCCCTTTACGTGAACCAGCGTGTTGGCCGTTCCCAGGTCGATTCCCATGTCGTTTGAAAACATCCCGTATAAAGAATTGAAAATCATATATCATCTCCTGACTATATCTTCCATATTCGAAAGAAAATAACATTTCCTACTATAAGAACGGGCGTATTTGTCAAGACATTATCTCCCGCTCTGAAGAACTTAATAATTTTATCGAGAAATTACAGAATCCCCAGCAGCCCCCTGATCTCCTTGTTGTTTTTATCGATGGAAAGCAGCTCCATCCAGAGCGCGCGGGCCTTGTCCTTCATCCCCATCGAATAATAATTTCTTCCGATCCATATTCTCGAAGCCAGGTCCTGTTTATCAAGCTCGAGAGCGCCGGTGAAATGAAAAAGAGATTCCCGGTAAAGCGACTGGGAGTAGTAAATTTTCCCCAGGTTGAAATGCGCAAGCTTCAGGATTTCAGTGTCAGACACGGTATCGACGATATCCTTATAGTGCCTGATGGCGCCGGTATATTGCTTCGCCATGTTTTCCGCGGCCGCGAGGAACATCCTGCCGCCCGGGCTACTGTCGACCTTGCCCTTATGGTTCAGCAACTTGATCCCTTCTTCGGCCCGGTCGTTGAGGATCAGCATCACGGCATAGAAGCGGACATCCTCGGGATTCTTGAAATAATCGTTCCTTTCATCCCTTTCATGTCTGATCAGGGCGAGGATCTGGGACTCCTTGATGAATCCCGTGTAAAAACACGCCCTGGCCAGCAGCATCGCATAGACAGGGTCGAGCTTTTCGGTATCGAGCAGCGCGCCGGCCTTTTTCAGGTAGATAATGGACTTGAGAAAGCAGTTGCGCGCCTCACCGTCCGTCACCCTGAACCTTTCATGAATGAACAAGTCCGTGAAAGTTCTCCCGAGTTCGTGCTCGCCCAGGCTGAAATAGACCCTTCCAGAAAGCAGAAAGGGAAGCACCTCAGTCGGGGATTCGCTCTGGTATGCGGACAGCGAGGACGCAATGGCCGCCAGGACATCCTTTTTTTTCTCCGGATCGGCGATCATCTCGGCGTTCTCGACTTTTTTCTGCAATTTGTTGGAAGTGTATTTCCAGAAAAAAATGTACTGCCTGTTTTCGTATCCGAAATACGCTGCAGCGACAATGAGCGCCAGGATTACAAGCTTCCGCAATCCGCCCTTGTTCTTTTTATGGACCTTGTACCTGTAATACATACCCTGAATAACCGCTTTGAACAATAAACGCCGGCCGAGCCTCAGCCCGCCCGGGACAAAAACGTCCGATATATCTCTGAAACGCCCTGTATATGGCGCACGTTGTCCTGGATGATGAACAGCTTGACCAGCGGGTTGCCCTGAACCCTGGCCGCAATAAAATTTTTTCCGGTCCTGAGATCAGTAATTTTCCTGAAATCATAGTGATACGCCTTGCGCCCCGACTGGAAGTTCAGCCTGTCTTTTTCGACGGTCAGTACGCCGCTTCCGACGCGGCTTATCTTTTTGTACTCCCTGCATGTAGGATCGATTATCCCGGTTTCCCGCGCATAATCGATAATCGATGAACCGTCTTCAAAAAAAACGGACGCAAACTCGATTTTGGAGGAGGCCGCATCGATACCGTCCGAATCGGGCTCCCGTGCGGGCGGGACGACATCGAAATCGTCAAGGTTCAGATTGAGCTCTTCTGAAAAAAGCTCGAGCCTGTCCGTTTCCTCGTCGCCCGAGGGAACACCCTCCCCGGCCGTTACGGGCGAAGCTGCGCCGTATGATGGATACGGTTCATCCCGGAATCCCCCGCGTCTCGATGGCGCGCCGGGTTCTGCCGTCGGCATGGGGCTCCCGCCGCGCGGAAGAATGGCGAGAGCGAGCAGCACAATGCCTGCGGCAAGACAAATCAACGAAATGATGAGGTAAACGGTTCCCATTAATAGATCACGAGCAAGGCCGACAATTGTTCTTTATGCCCGCATACCGGAGCATCGACAAAAACATTACTGGATTTTTAACAGCTCATTCGGGGATGTCAAGTAATATTAATAAATGCGACATAATTTCTTTGCGGCAGGCGGACGTGTTATGCGGGGAATCCGTTCAGCGGCGCAATTCCCACAGTCCGGCCTTCAGGTAACGCTCTTGGCCCCTGAAATCGGCGGACTCGTTGCCGAAATACGCCAGCTTCCACGACCCGGGATGATACGACAGGTATTCGTTTTCGGACACGGAGTGTGAGTTCACGGCGGTGAAAACATATCGGTCGCACAGCCCGGCAGCGGCTTCAAGAGCGCGCGGGTAGTCGTGCTTCACCGAGAAGGTGTTCTTTCTGTTCCTGGAAAAAGTAGGAGGATCGAAAACGACGAGGGAAAAGACTTCCCCCCTTTTTTGCAGTCTCTTCATCCATTGAAGCGCGTCCCCGTATATAAAATCGCGGTCGTCGAACCTGAGGCCGTTGAGCCGGTAATTTGCGGCGGCCTTCTGGAGCACTGCCTTCGAAAGATCGACATTCAGCGACCGGTTCATGCCGTTTTTGAGCGCATGCACGGAAAAAAGGCCCGTATACGAAAAAAGGTTCAGGATCGAACCGCCGGCGGGATACAGGGGAGCAAGGTCCCTTCTGATCTCGCGCATGTCCAGGAAAATGCCCGTGCTCTGGCCTTCCACCAGGTCGACATATGCGGACACGCCGTTCTGCTTCACCGTATAATCCGCCGGGGGCTCGTGTCCCTCGACAAGAACGCTCCTCCTGATGTCGCCGTAGTCGAGGTCTCCCCGCTGGATTGTCCTGTCTTTCAGCAGAAACCCTTCAGGTGAAACGGGGAGCTCCGCTGACGCGCGGATGAGGCCGTCGACTATATCGTTCCGGATTTCGAAGAGGCGGCCTTCGAACAGCTGGACGAGAATATACCTGCCATAGATATCGGCGGCGAGGCCCTCAAATCCGTCTCCCGAGGAATTGAAAAGCCTGAATGAATCGGTGTCCCCGGGCGAAAACAGGTCCGACCTTGCGTCGAAAGCCCTTTTAAACAGATCGGCGAAATTCAAGGCAGCCCTTCAACGATCTGTTTCATCCTCGCTCCGATCGTCGAAAAATCCTTTTTGTCGATAAGTTTTGAATCGACCATGTAAGTCATGCCGCACGAGGCGACCCTCTCGACTCCCAGATATGAAAGATAATTTTTTTCGTTCACCCCTCCCGTTGGCATGAGATGAAACTCCCTCATCCTGAACGGGGCGATGATGGATTGGATGTAATCCGGCCCGCCGAGCTGCTGGGCGGGAAACACCTTGATAAAGGAGCTCGCCTTGAGCGCGCGGTTGAGCTCGGAAGGCGTCGATATTCCCGGAATAAAGGGAAGGCCGAGCGAACCTGCGCATTCAACGACATCGTCGTCGAGACAGGGGGCCACGCCGAAAACAGCCCCGGCTTCGGCGGCCTTTTTCAGGTTTTCCCGGTCCAGCACGCTTCCCGCCCCCACGACCATTTCAGGAAAAGCGGCCTTGACTTTTTTGATGGCTTCGAGCGCAGCCGCTGTCCTGATCGTTATCTCAATGACATCGATCGAGTTCCCGAGCAGCATCTCGGCGATCCTGAGCGCATCGTCGGAAGAATTGAAAACCGCGACCGGAATGACCCTGTTTCTCTTCAAAGACTGAATCACGCTGTTCGTCATTTCGTCCTCCTGAAACTTTCAGTATGGATGGGGAACGCCCGCCGTTGCCCTGCGCGCAACCTGAAAAAAAGAAAAGCGGGGGTTAACCCGCTTTTTCGTATGATGCCCGTCAATCCGCCTACAGCACCCTGGGATAGGACAGCTCGATCTGGTTTCGATCGGGGTCGAGAAAAACGACAGACCTGCCGTTGCGAAGGTTCTCCGGGCCGTAGACTATCTCGATCTCGCTTTCTTCGAGCTCGTCAAGGGCGTCGTCGAAATCCTCTTCGTCGACATAGAAGCATATCCGGTTTTTGATGCCTTCCTGGTTTTTATATCCCTCGACCTCGTACAGGCACAGTACAATATCGCCCATTTTCAGGAAAACCTGTCCTTCCGTGCTCTTGTCGGCGATTTCAAAATCAAAGAGCTCCTTGTAAAAATTGATTGAATTATTCAAGTTCGATACGGTTATTCCGATATGATTGACGCTTTCGATTACTATCATTACAACCTCTTTATATTCTTGATCTCCTTTTCTTCATTCACATGAACCGGTTCAAAACGCGGGACAAATCCAGAATGATTAGTTCCGAAAATTATTTCAAGAAGGCGATTATGTCAATCACTATAATAAAAGGCTTCCTGTTTTTTTTAGACGGCTGTCCGCAGCGATGGATAATCGCATTTTCAATCCGAGGGAAAAACAGGTCACTCCACAGTAACGCTCTTGGCCAGGTTCCTCGGCTGGTCCACGTCGCAACCGCGCATTATTGCAATATAATAGGCGAGCAGCTGCAGGGGCACCACGGTCAGAAGCGGGGACACCATGCCGTGAACTTCAGGGACGTATATGACATGATCGGCGTACTTCCTGATTTCGTCGTCGCCGCGCGTTGCGATCACTATGATCTTTCCCTTGCGGGCCCGCACCTCCTCTATGTTCGACAGCACCTTGCTGTATACCTGGTCGTGCGTCGCTATAAAAACAACCGGCATGTTTTCGTCGATCAGGGCGATCGGGCCGTGCTTCATTTCAGCGGCCGGGTAACCTTCGGCATGGATGTATGAGATTTCCTTGAGCTTGAGCGCCCCCTCGAGCGCGACCGGATACTGTATGCCCCTTCCCAGATACAGAAAATTCCTGCTCGACTTGAATTCGGCGGCGACGGCCCTGATTTCATCGTTCGCGAGAACCTCGTTCACCATCTGGGGCATGAGCTGGAGGTCGCGTAAAATCGCCTTGCCCTCTTCGGGGGTCATGTCCCTCCTGCGCGCGAGAAGCAGGGTTAAGAGGACCAGAACGCAAACCTGCGAGGTGAAGGCCTTGGTCGAGGCGACGCCGATCTCGGGGCCCGCGTGAATGTACACGCCGCCGTCCGATTCGCGCGCGATGGTGCTGCCCACGACATTGGTGACGCCCAGCACCTTCACTCCCTTGGACTTTGCCTCCCTGAGCGCGGCCAGGGTGTCGGCGGTTTCCCCGGACTGGCTGATGGTGATCACCAGATCGCCCTGCCTGAGCACCGGCTTGCGGTACCTGAACTCGGATGCGTACTCGACGTCGACCGGTATCCTCGCGTACTCTTCAATGAGGTACTCGCCGATGAGCCCGGCGTGCCAGGAGGTGCCGCACGCGATGAAGATGATGCGCTGTATGCCGAAGATGTCCTTGTCGGTTAGCTTCAGGCCGTCAAGCCTCACATTGCCGAACTCGGGGATGATCCTCCCCCTGTACGCGTTGACGATCGTTTCAGACTGCTCGTGGATTTCCTTGAGCATGTAGTGGTCGAATCCCTTTTTCTCGATCGATGCGATGTCCCAGTCGATCGCCTCGACCCTCTTCTCGACGCATTTCATGTCAAGGCCGTAGGTCCTGTATCCCGAAGACGTGATCTCCATGATCTCGTTGTCTTCGATATAGATCACGCTGCGGGTGTGGTCCACGATCGCGCTCGCGTCGGAGGCAAGGACCATCTCGCCGTCGCCGATTCCCAGAATCAGGGGGCTCCCCTTGCGCGCCGCAACGATGACCCCGGGCTCTTTCACCGACATGACCGCGATCCCGTATGCGCCTTCGACCCGTGCGAGCGCATGCATGACCGAATCTACCAGGCTGTCGCTGCGATGATAGTGCTCGATCAGGTGGACGATGACCTCGGTGTCGGTCTCGCTCGAAAAAACATGGCCCTCCTTGATCAGGACCTGCTTCAATATATCGTAGTTCTCGATGATGCCGTTGTGCACCAGCGCGATCTTCCCGGTGCAGTCGCAATGCGGATGGGCGTTCTCCCGTGTCGGAGCGCCGTGAGTCGCCCAGCGCGTGTGCCCGATTCCCATCGTATATGAAGAAAGCCGCCCGCAGTCGAGCGCGCGCTCGAGCTCCATGAGTTTGCCCACGGTCTTCTCGACAAAAAGCTCGCTCCCGCCGAGGGCGATCCCGGCCGAATCGTATCCGCGGTATTCAAGCCTCTTGAGGCCCTTCAATATCACCTCGGTCGCGCTTTTCGATCCTATGTATCCGATAATCCCGCACATATGAAACCTCTGTTTTGCTTAATTGATTGGACTCAGGCGCATGTCCTTGAAAAACAGCTCGACCGTGTCGCCGCGGGGGTCCTTGCCGAGCCTGAATCCCCTTACAACACCCCTGACCGAAAGAAGCACCGTGCTCCTCCACCACCTGTTCAGCAGGTCAGGGTCGTTTTCGATTATCTTCTTCAACGATTCCCTGTCGATCGAACCCCGCAGATACAGCCACCTGCACTGGTCGAACGTGCACATGACCGACAGTGCGTCCGGGTCGGCAGGTGAAACGATGTAGTATTCAAAATCGGTACTGAACTCCCTGCCCACGAGCGATTTCAGATACTCTTTGAGCATGTATTCATGGAATTTTTTGCCTCCGAAAAGACCGGCACGCCATTTTTCATACAGTTTCTGGAGCTCCCAGTACGGCGCCAGGTCGGACGCCACGGGTCCAGGGTTCTGGGCCGATTCTTTTCCCGACCCTCCCGGCTCATCAGCCGCAAAGAGATGCGCCATGCACAGAATCAACGCCGCCGCGGCCGTGATGCAGCACCGTTTCACGGCCCCCCCCTACTGGATGCTGCCCAGATTGACTTTGCTGTGATTGAGCCGTATCTCGCCAAACCTCTTCTCGTATTCAGCAAGGTTTTCCTGCAGCACGCCGAGGAGCCTCTTGGCATGGGAAGGGGTCATTATCATCCTCGACTTGAGCTTTCCGAAACCCGGAGGCGGCGACGGATGTATTAAAAGGAAATCGAGCACGAATTCTTCGGGCGAGTGGCTGATATTGCTGAAATTGGTGAATATGCCTGAAGCGACATTCTCGTCGACCTTTATCTCGATTTTCAGTTCCTTTTTAATGCCTTGATCGTCCATCATCAGCTCCTTTTTAAAAAAGAGATTCTTATAGAATAGATAAATAAAAGTCAAGACGAAATATCCGCAGCCTGTTTCCTGCATGTAAATTTGAAGACCAGAGGGCGGATCATAATTCCCTGACCATGCCGATCACGCCGGCCAGCACCGGGCTGTATTCAGGGCTGAAATTCAGGGTGGCGGCGAGGCTGTCCGCCCGGGCGACAAGACCGGCATGCGTTTTGCGCGCCCTGTCAAGCGCCCCGCTTTCGCGGACCATGGACCTGACGTACTCAACGTCCCGGCCGCTTTTCTCCCTTGAGGTGAAGGCCGAAATGAAGCGTTCGCGCCCGGCTCCCTCCAGGCTGTCGGATGCGTCCTGTATCAGCTGCGTCAGCTTCCCTTCCCTGATGTCCGAATCCGACGGCTTGCCCGTATCGGAGTCGTTTCCAAAAATCCCGAGAATGTCGTCCCTGATCTGAAAGGCGAGGCCCAGGGGAAGGGAAAACTCCCTGATCAGGTTTTTCTCTCTGTCGCTGTCACCGCCGGCAAGGGCGCAGCCCATGAGCAGGGGATAATAGACGGTGTAATAGGCGGTCTTCATGGTGCTGATGAGGCCGGGAACATCGTTCCGGGGAGCGATCGCCACGGGAAGAGAATTCAGGCTGTCCAGCACCTGCCCGAAAGCGGTGGTCTCATAGGTATCGGCGAAAATCCGCACGAAGCGGTCCCTCGCTCCTTTACCGGCCCGGGCGGAATAGACGATCTGCAGGGCGTTGGAGAACATCACATCGGCGAGAACGAGCGCGATATCGCTCCCGAGGGAGTCGTTCCCGGTCAGCCCCGCATATTTTTCCGAAAGCACCACGTGGAAAGACCGTTCTCCCCTTCGCAGCGGAGAACGGTCGATGATGTCGTCCTGCACGAGAAGCATCGAGTGCATCAGCTCTACTGCCGACGCGAACTTGACGATTTCACCGGTCCGCGATGCCCTTCCCCCATATCCGAGATAACCGAGTATGACGAGAAGGGGGCGGATCCTCTTGCCTTCCCGGGCCGCGTACCTGCCAAGCTCGGAATAGAGGTCTTTCATGAAGGCGTGATCGGATGCCTCGATCTTCGCACGGTAAAAACAGCTCAGGAACCCGTCGATCCGGGGTACGAACCGCCTGCTGAATCCTGCAAGCGCGTCTGATGAATTGAGGTCGCCGGCCATGAACCATCTCCTGTGACAGCGGGAATTCCGGATTATATCCCTGCCCGGGCCCGGAACGAATCCGCAGCGTTTTCATCAGGTAAACAGATCTTCGCGGCGTGTCAACGTTTAAAACGATTCCCCGAAGCCCAGGCTAAAAAAAACTGGACACCGTCTCTTATAGATTATATACTACCCAAATGCTGTCGATCAACAAATTTCAGGCGGCCATGCGGCATGACACAGAGAAAACTCATCGGCATTTTAGCTTCAGGCATTGCGGTTTTCACTCTCCTTTCCTGTAAACCGGACGATAAAGAAATACGAGTCGGCGGGGTCTTCGACCTTACAGGGCCGACATCAGAGACCGGCAATTTCTACGCACAGGGAGTCAAGGAGTATATCGGACTCGTCAACCGCAGGGGCGGAATAAACGGCAGAAAGATCATCCTGTTCAGCCACGATACCGCGTATGTGAAATCAAGGGACATGGCCGCCTACGATACTCTGATCAACAAGAACAGGGTCCACCTCATAATCGGATGGGGCACCGGCAGCACCGAAGATCTTGTGCATAAAATATCAACCGACCAGGTGCCATACACCGGGGTCTCCTACTCCGAAAAGCTCGGCAACCCCGCTTACGCTCCCTACAATTTCCTCACCTCCGCATCCTATTCGGACCAGATACGGACAGTGCTCGCCTATATCAAAAAAAACTGGAAAAACCCGCAACCCCCGAGGGTCGCGCTGATCCGCAACGAGACCGAATTCGGCGAATCGCCCATAGCGGACGGAATTGCGTACGCAAAAAAAATCGGCATAGACATCACCGGCATCGAGATCGTGAACCTCGACGCGCAGGAGGCGTTCGAGCAGCTTAAAAGGATCAAAAGAGACGAAGCGGATTTCGCAATCATACAGGAAACGGCCTGGGCCACATCGGTCATAATCAAAAACGCAAAAAAAATGGGGATGAAGACCCGGTTCATCGGGCTGTGCTGGAGCGGCGACGACAGGCTGATCGCGCTGGCCGGAGCGGCTGCTGAAGGATTCATCGGCATGTTCCCCGTCGTTCACGACGACATCGGAACGGCAGCGAAAAAGACCGCGGGCGGTTTGCATCCGTCAGAGGTTCAAAGCGAAGACGGGACGAATGTCCGGTTTCTGAAAGGCTGGGTCGCGGCCATGATCATGTTCGAAGGAGTCAGACGGGCCGGCGACGATCTCAGCGGCCCGTCGATAAAAAGAGCCCTCGAAAGCATGCGCGGATTCGATACTGGCGGGTTCACGTTTCCGGTAACCTATACCCCCGAATCCCACAAGGGAATACCGAAGATGAAAATGGGAGCGGTCAGGGGCGGTTCCTGGAAGATGATCACCGATTTCGTGAGCGCGGAAGACTTTGAATGAAAGGTCCCAAAAAAACATCACTGGCGCGAAAGTTCATCGGCATATACCTCGTACTCATTGCATCAATCGTCTTTGTCGGCGTCATCTCGTTTTCCCATCTCAGCTCAATAGAAAAAATCCTGTCCGAGGACGTGATAAAAAAGGCCGAGGCGCGCTACGTCTGCAAAAACATCATACTCCAGAGCATAAACATCTTCGGCCAGGTTGAGGAATACTCATACGAACAGGATCCGAACAGAAAAAGGGCCACGAAGATGATCATCTACGACACCATCAGGCTCATCAGGGAATACGAGGCCCAGATCAAAAGAATGACCCTGACGCCTGCCGAATCGAAGCTGCTCGACAGGATCGACTCGATTTTGAAGAATTACTACGCTCAGATCGACAGAATATTCTCTTTTTTCGCGGTCAATCATCGCAGGCCGAACGCGGATTACACGATCATCGACGAATTCAACGACACCCACGCCCTGCTGGTCACGAAGCTTCTCGAGCTCGAGAAGAACGAGACCGTGCTGATGCACGAAGCCCAGGACAACGCAAAAAAAACGATACGCAATTTTAAAATCCAGATATTCATATTCTGCGTGGCGTTCACCATAACCGCCTTCGCCCTGAGCCTTTTCAGGACGCGATCGGTGACGCGGCCGATAAACAGCCTCGTATCGGTTCTCGAAAAATACGGCAAGGGGGATACCGGGGTTCGGGCGCGAATCGACACCTGGGACGAGATCGGCTTTCTGGCCAGCAGGTTCAACCATATGCTTGAACAGATCGAAATCAAGAGCGACGAGCTCAGAAAATCCAACGAGACGCTGCTCGAAAAAAATATCGAGCTTCAGAAAAGCGAGAAGCAGTACCGGCTGCTCGCCGAAAACGCCAGCGACGTGATCTGGACGACCGACATTTACCTGAACATCCGGTACATCAGCCCCTCGTTTGAAAAAATATCGGGCTACAGCCTGGCCGAATTCAGGACGATGCTCCTGAAAAAAATCCTGACGCCGGAATCGTACTCCAGGATCGTCGCATTCTATCGCGAGCAGATCACCATGGAGAGAAAGGGAAAGGGAAACCCTGACAGAAAACCCGGCATAATACTCGACCTGAAAACAAAAAGCGGAAAAACCATACCGCTCGAGACGAGCCTGTCGTACATCCGGGACAAAGACGGAAAAGCCGTTGAGCTGCTCGGAGTCACCAGGGACATCACGGAAAGGAAAAAGACCGAAGAAAAGATCATCCAGCAGTACAATGAAATACAGCGCCAGTACAAAGACCTCGAATCGGTCAACGCCGAAATACACAGGGCGCACGCCGACGTCCTCAGGGCCAGCGAAAACTTCGCCAGGGAAAAAGAGCGCCTCTCAACCACGCTCAAATCCATCACAGACGGCGTCATCACGACAGATGCAAAGGGCGACATCGAGATGATGAACAGCGCGGCCGAAGCGATAACCGGATGGAGGCAGGTCGATGCATCCGCTAAAAGCATCGACCAGGTGCTCCGCATAATCGAAGAAAAAAGCGGCAGGCTCGTCTCGAACCCGGTGCATGAAATAATCAAGAGCGGGACCATGATCGAGTTCGCTCATGACATAGTGCTGATCGACAGGCAAAACGGAAGGAAGAACATCGAGGCCGCCGGCGCCCCTATAAAAGACAAGGACGGGCACAATTACGGCGCGGTCTTCGTGGTCAGGGACACCACCGACAAGCTCAAGATGGAGGCCGACATCCTCAAGGCGAAAAAAATAGAATCGCTGGGGGTCTTCGCCGGAGGCATCGCGCACGATTTCAACAACCTTCTCACGGCCATCATTGGAAACATTTCCCTGGCGCGCATGACGGCGTCCGAAAACGAATCCGTCGCCCAGATACTGGAGGACGCCGAGAAGGTCTCGCTGAGGGCCCGCGAGCTCACCACCCAGCTTCTCACTTTCTCGCGCGGCGGGCTGCCCGTCAAGAAGCTCACATCCCTCCATTCACTGCTGACCGACACCGCGAATTTCGTGCTCAGCGGGTCAAACGCAAAGCCCGAATTTCATCTGCCCGCCGACCTGTGCAACGTCGAAATTGACGAAATCCAGATAAGCCAGGTCGTGCATAACCTGATCCTGAACGCCCGCCAGGCCATGCCCGAGGGCGGCGTGATCGCCATCTCCGCAGAGAACATAGAACTGAACGAGGGAGATGTCGTCAACCTCCGGAAGGGGAACTACGTCAAAATCACCATTTCAGACCAGGGAATCGGAATACCCGAAGAGAATATCCAGAACATATTCGACCCGTATTTCACCACGAAACCGCTGGGAAGCGGCCTCGGCCTGGCCATTACCTATTCGATCGTGAAAAAGCACGAAGGCCACATAACCGTGAAATCCGAACAGGGCAAGGGCACCGATATCGCCGTGTTTCTTCCCGCTTCCGAAAAAGTATGCTTCGACGTACAGAGCCCCGCGCCCGTGGCCGAGGTCAGGGGCGGCAGGCTCCTTCTCATGGATGACGAGGAGATCGTCCTGGATGTAACCGAAAAAATGCTCACCAAACTCGGCTATACCGTGACAAGGGCGAAAACCGGCGAAGAGGCCGTGCTTCTTTACGGCGCGGCGACGCAGGCCCGGGAGCCCTTCGACATCGTGATCATGGACCTCACCATTCCCGGAGGGATGGGAGGCAAAAGGGCCATCGAGGCGATCAGGAAGATCGACCCGTCGGTAAAAGCCGTGGTATCGAGCGGCTATTCGAACGATCCGGTCATGGCGAACTACAGGGAATACGGCTTCAGCGGCGTCGTGGTGAAGCCTTTCCGGTTTGACGAGCTGGCCGAAGTGCTGAGCAAATTATAGGCTGATGCCGGTTTACGCCGGCCTGGCCGCGCAGGCGCAATCACAGAAGAAAATATTCTTGCCAAAAAAGTTCCCTTCTGCGATGAAACGCCATGCTCGCTAAAAGAATCATCCCATGCCTCGACGTAAAAGACGGGCGCGTCGTCAAGGGCGTCAATTTCATCAATTTCAAGGACGCCGGGGACCCGGTCGAAAACGGCCGTTTCTATGATCATGAGGGCGCGGATGAGCTCGTTTTCCTCGACATAACCGCTTCTTCCGACAGAAGAAACATCATCCTCGAAATGGTCAAGGGAGTGGCCGAGACGGTCCACATTCCTTTCACGGTCGGCGGGGGAATCAGGTCGGTCGAGGACGTCAGGCTGATCCTGGGAAACGGGGCCGACAAGGTCTCGATCAACACTGCCGCGGTCCAGAATCCTTCCATCATCACCGAATCGGCGCTGAAATTCGGATCGCAGTGCATCCTCGTCGCCATTGACGCGAAAAGCGACGATCGCGGAGGCTGGACGGTATACCTGCACGGAGGCAGGACCCCGACCGGGATAGACGCGGTCGAATGGGCGGTCGAAGCCGAAAAAAGAGGCGCCGGAGAGATCCTGCTGACAAGCATGGACAGGGACGGCACAAGGGCCGGCTACGACATCCCGCTGACCAGGGCGATCGCCGAATCGGTATCGATTCCCGTCATCGCATCCGGGGGAGTCGGGACCATCGAGCACATGTATGAAGGATTCACCGAAGGCAGGGCGGACGCGGTCCTCGCGGCCTCGATTTTTCACTTCAGGGAAATATCTATAGAAGAAGTCAAAAAGAGCCTGGGGGAAAGGGGAATCCCCATGCGCCCTGTTGCTAAGACGTGACGAAATACACGATAAGGCCGATCAGCAGCAGCAGAATGACCATCAGTGTGATAATGAGAGGCATCATGGCTGAAGGAGAGCTTTCGACCTTGCCGCCCGTTGGATTGGCGCCCTGGTCAAGGGCCACCTTGATGTTGTCCTCTTCCTCGTTTATCCTGATGTAAATCCCTTTTGCGACGATCGCGAATATCTTGTAGCCGCCGCTGGCGAGATGCCTGAATGAAACGATCCTGCCCGGGATCGGCTTGATGCGCTGCTGTTCCTCGTCATACGCCTTGAATGCCTTGGCGAGGTCCCTGCTCTTGGGATTCGGGTCGATGATGCTGATCATGATCCTGTCGCCGACCGCAAGATCCCTGATCTCCTTCCCTTTTATCGGGGATAGTATCAGGCTTCCCTGGAGTATCAGCTTGATCTCCTTGCCGGCAAGGGCGTCGTCTTCCTCCTCTCCCCCCGATTCTCCTTCCGCTGGTTTTTCATCCTTTTTACCGAGCTCGCGGGGATCGAGTTTCTTGCTGCTCTTCGAATCGAGTTCCATCTCGAGGGAGGATGTCGGCTCGAAATCGACGCTTATGTTCAGCTTCTGAAAACCGAGGCGGTTCTGGACGACTTTCATGAAATGGCGGTTAATCGCAATTTCATCGTTCATTTCGATGAGCCGCTTCAACTCGACCCCGAACTCGAGGTTGAGTCCCATGGCAAGCTCGTCCTTCATATGTGCGACAAGCACGTCGTCATGTTCCTTCTTGTTGAGATTCTCGGTTATCTCCTGCTCGAACTGGCGCCAGCTCACGGTCGTTTTCATGTCATCGACCGAAAAAGACGGCGTCACGATCAGATAGGGAGGATACATTATGGCATAGGTGGGATTATAAAAAACCAGGGCAGCGCCGTATATTGAAGATGAAAACGTTATTTTTATCGCGTAAATGTCCTTGTATCCGCCCGATATCATTTTTTTGGCCTTATCCATGTCTCCATGGGTGTAATATGCCGCGATATCGAGCCGTTTCGTCTGTTCTGAAAGCGAACTTACCGCCGATTCGAGATTTTCAGCCATAATTACCCTATTTTACCTTTTTTGTCACAACCGCTTTGATGCGCTCCAGAAGCACCCTTCTATTTATCGGTTTAAGGATATAGTCGCCTATGCCCATGGAAATGAGATCCTGCATGACCCCCTTGGTCGTTTCTTCGCTTATGAAAACGATTACAGGCTTGTTCGGTTTCTGATTCAGTTCGTACATGAGAGCATAGCCGTCGAGAATCGGCATGTCCAGGGTGGTCGTCAGAAGATCCAGGGGATTTTCAAGCTTGTCGAACTTGTTCAGGGCCTCCTGGCCGTTCGATGCGGTAGCGACGATTTCATATCCCTCGGATTCAAGAATCTGGACGATCTGCTTTCTCTGAAACTCCTTGTCCTCGACGATCATTAAACGGTAAGGGCGGCCATTGGGTCGCAGGCCGTCGGGTCTCTTGGTATTGATGCTTGGAAATGAGTCCGGCGTTTTCATGAATATTCCTCTGACGAGCATTGCATAATAGTCATTTTTCGCTTATTATTCAGCCCATTCGTTCTGGTTCACTGAAATAACCTGAAAAATGGCGATTAACAGTATCATTTATATAACATTATACGCAATAATTCAATTCAAAACTATTGTCAACTTGAAAAAAAACTGCAGACAGGACCCCTGCATAGCGTCCTGCGCCTGCATTTTCATTATAATACCGCTCCACTCCAGTAAAAATTGTTGCCTGAGAGCAGACAGCATGAGAAAACATCTACCATGAGTCCATACAGAGTAAAATGCTTCCTGGCCTTCGCCACATTCATCTGGCTCATCCATCCGCAGGCTCATTCTGCGGGGACCTATGATCCATGCCTTAAATGGCGGTCCCTCAAGACAGAACATTTCCGGATACATTACCATCAGGGACTGGAACATGCGGCCCGGCGCATGGCCGTAATAGCCGAAAAGGCGCACCTGGAGCTCTCGGCGAAAATCGGCTGGACCACTGCCCTGCGCACCGACCTAGTACTGACCGACAACACCGACCTGGCCAACGGCTCCGCGACCCCCTACCCGTTCAACCGGATCGAAATCTACATTTCCCGGCCAGAACCGGACTCGACCCTGGGCAACTATGACGACTGGCTTGAATCCGTTTTCACCCACGAGTACACCCATATTCTCAACCTCGACACGGTGCACGGCCTGCCGCAGGCGGGACGGCGGGTGCTGGGCAGAAACCCGCTGTTCTACCCCAACCTGTTTCAGCCTGTATGGATCATCGAAGGAAACGCCGTTTTTCACGAATCCCGCAAAAAGCCCTTCGGCAGAAACAACAGCGCGTACACCGACATGATCATGAGGACAGATGCGCTTGCCGGCTCATTCAAGAGCATCGGCAAGGCGTCGCACTTCACGCGGGAATGGCCCAGGGGAAAGGTCCCCTACCTGTACGGCGGGCTTTTCATCCAATACCTCGAAGACGCCTACGGCCAGGGCTCATTCGCCCGCTACATGCACGAAAACGCCGACAATCTCGTACCCTTCTCGGACAACATATACCCGATTCCCGGCCTGTTCAACAAGGACGCCATGGACGTTTACGGCAAACCGTTCTTCATGCTGTGGAATGACTGGCGGGAAAAAACCGTTTCGCGGTACAGGGAACAGGCATCGGCGATTGAAAGCAGGGGGCTTACAGCCATAGACCATATTTCGGATGCCGGATCGTCGTCCAGATTTCCACGCTTCAGCAGGGACGGCAAGACCGTCTACTACGTGTCATCCTCCGACAGAAAGGGCGGGCACCTCTACGCCCATGACCTCGCGAAAAAATCGGCGGCGAGGCTTTGCAGGGTCAACGCGCCGAGCAGCCTCTCGGCCGCCGACAGCGGCGACCTGTATCTCGCAGACGACGAATACTACAGGAATTTTTCCCTTTACACCGAGGGATTCATCTACGGCAGGCATTACCGGCAGGCGACTTCACGGCTCCGGGCAAGGCATATCGAAGCCTTCAAACACGGCCTCATCTACATCACCTTCGACAGGGACCGGTATTCACTGGTCATCTCCGACCCGGATTTCAGGAATCCGCGCGAAATAATAAGCCGCTCCCCGGTACAGATCTCGGGCGTGCGGGTCTCTCCGGACGGCGTACGCGCGGCCTTTACCCTGAAAGACGGCGGCGGGCATGCCGATATTGCGATCATCGACCTGAAAACACAAGCGATGATCAGGATCACCGATGACCCTGGCGCCGACACCTCTCCCGCATGGCTCCCTGACGGGAAAAAACTGCTGTTCGCGTCTGACAGAAGCGGAATCTACAATCTGCATGAATACGATCTTGCCACGCACAGGATCAGCAGGATCACCAGCGTGACCGGCGGGCTTTTCAGCCCGGACATATCCCCCGACGGGACGAAAATCGCGGTCGCCTCGTACCAGCCGAACGGATTCAGGATCGGCCTGATCGATTATCCTAAAACCACTTTCGACGTGGAAACCGCCGAGCCCGAAGTGCTTGACATGAGTTTTTTCGAAGCCGCAGAACAGGGCGACAACGGCGGCGAGGTTGACGGATCGCGGCCGTACTGCGCCTGGAACTCGGTGCTTCCGGCCTTCTATATACCGGTGCTCGAAACCCAGGAATTCTATCCCGGAGCGTACGATTTCATCACCGGGGTGTGGGTCCAGGGAAACGATACCCTGAACAGGCACTCGTATTACCTCGCCCTGAACCTCTATCTCATCCAGGTGCGCCTCGGCATCCAGGCGAGCTATACCTATTCGGGCCTGTATCCCGACATCACCGTCGGGTACTATGACGACGCGATTTTCCTGTGGAAAGACAATTTTCCCTGGGAGTCCCGGCATGATTACCCGCTCGAGAGAAAACTCCATCGCGGGGGATACCTGTCGAACGTGTATCCCTTCATCACCTACCGGGTCCAGCAGTATCTCCAGTGCGGCTATTACCTGGAAAAGGAATTCAGGGACCGTTATCGACCCGGACGGGACACGATCAGCGACGAAAGGCTCCTCGGAAGGATGCAGTTCGGCTATACGATCAACAACGCATACGTGTATCCCTACTCGATAAGCAGGGAGCACGGTCGGGACCTTGCGGTAACGGCCGACGTTTACCACCGGTATTTCGGCTCAGACGAGGACTTTTACAAGATCAGGGCGGATTACAGCGAATACCTTCCCGGATTTTACCGAAGCAGCGTGATCCTGCTGCGCTTAAGGGGCGGGATTTGCCTGGAAAACGGCGACGAGCGGCCCTACTCTCTGGGCAGGTTCGAAAGCGGATACGTCGGCACCCCGGCCGCCGGAGACGACGAGCTCGGCATACGGGGGTTTCCGGCCGGGGAAATCAGGGGAAACCGCCTCCTGGCGGCAACGGCTGAAATACGGCTGCCGCTCGTACAGAAGGACGCGGCGTTCCGCACGGTGCCGGTCATGTTCAGGGACCTCTGGATGAACGTCTTTTTCGACTGCGGCAGCGCCTTTGACGGCCCCCTCAGGGCTGAGGATATCGGCTACAGCGCAGGGGCCGAATTGAATCTGAAAATAACCCTGGGATACAATGTCGACGTGACCGGGCGCATCGGATACGCGTACGGGTTCACCGCGCCTGGAGGGCACCAGGTCTACTTCGCGGTGAGCTCGTTTCTCGAGGGGTCCCTGTATCCGCAGGGGTCCAGACCGCGGCGCCAGGGGAAAAATCCGGCGCAGGATTTCGAGAAAAAACGCTGGAACAAAGAATCAGTATAATTTAGAAAAGGCATCATCCCGATAATGATAGTGAGAATGCCTTTCGTAAACTGAAATCCGGAAAACAACCGGCCCGCGGGCGGGCAGACACATGCAAGGAGACTGAAATTGGGAAACGGTGAAGAAAAAAAGTACACGATAACCCCGCCGGATTTTAAGACCGCGATAACCGAAGGAAAGGACTTCTACATACAGTTCCACCTCATCGACATGGATGTCGAGGCCCAGATCGTCAAGATAGTCCACCGCTACCTTGAGAAATTCGACATTCTGTACATTAAAGACACCGTCATAACGGTCCTCAAAGAGCTCATCAACAACTCGATCAAGGCCAACATCAAAAGGCTCTATTTTAAACTGAAGGGGCTCGACATCAACAAGACCGAAGACTACCGGACCGGAATGGAGACCTTCAAGGAAGACATCTATCAATCGGGCGACGACGAGATATTCAACAAGCTCGAGGAATCCAACCTCGTGGTCAGGATCTCCTTCAAGAACACTGAAAACCACATACACATAAACGTCATAAACAACATCCCGATACTCGATTCCGAAATCATGAAAATCAACTCGCGGATAAAAAAGGCCTACAAATACGTCGACATTTCGGACGCGTTCGACGATGTGCTGGACGAATCCGAAGGCGCGGGTCTCGGGCTGATCATGGCCATGATGCTGTTCAAGAACTCCGGCCTGCCGGCAGAGTCGTTCAGAATATACCGGAAGGGGGACCTCACCATTGCGACCGTATCCATCCCCAAGGACATGAGCAAGGGAGAGGTGAAGCACAACATCACCCAGGAGATACTCAAGGAAATCGAGGCGATCCCCGCCTTCCCCGAGAATATCAAGGAAATCCAGCGGCACTGCAACAACCCCGAGGCCACCATAAGGGAAATAGCGGATTCGATATCGAGGGACCCCGGACTAACGACCTCGATTCTGAAGCTCGCCAATTCGGCCGGATACATCACGATAAAAAAAGTCGACTCGATCGACGAGGCGGTGAAAATCATCGGCATCAGGGGCATCAACACCCTGCTGGTCGCCACAGGCGTGCACAAGGTCATCGATTCGCGCTACAAGAAGTTCGAATCCATCTGGAAAGACTCGTATAAACGGGCCTACTATTCCCAGAGAATCGCATCGCAGGTCAAAAAAGCGAGAATCGGCGAATTCGCATATCTTGCCGGACTGCTCGCAGACATCGGCAAGATCGTGTTGCTGTCGATCAACCCGGAGCAGCTTAAAAAGCTCAAGGAAATCGCCGGCAACAAGGCCATCGAAGACCCCACGCTGCTTGAGGAAATCAGCCTCGGCATAAGCCACAGCTCGCTTGGCGGTATGATCTGCAAGAAATGGCACTTCAACGATTCCCTGATCCAGGCCATCGAATACCATAACCGCCCCCACATGTCCCCGCCCGAGGTGAAAAACCTCGTGAACACGGTCTATCTCGCGGACGTTTTCGTCGAAATCGAAAACAGGAAATCCCGCTTCGATATCGTGGATGAAGACGTCCTGGAATTCTTCGATCTGACCGACAGGAACGTTTTCGCCGAGCTCCATTCTTCGCTGAAGGAGACGTACATCAACCAGCTCAACCTCGTTCACGGCGAGGAAACCGCCAAATAGCGCCCCAGTCTACCCCGCAATAAATTACTTGACGAAAGCCGTCCCGGCAAATGTATATTATGTGCCGATTCCGGAATGACGCTCATGCAATGGGGCCGAACTATGATACAGCCTTTTTATCCCGGTGTCAGGCTGATAATCCGGGGCGCCGCGTCCCCAATCTGAATTTAAAAAGGTAGCATTTATGAATTTTCAGGATCTGATAGCAAAATTAAACGAATACTGGGCCCGCAAGGGCTGCATCATCATACAGGGATACGATCTCGAAGTCGGAGCCGGAACTTTCAATCCAGCCACGTTCCTCAAGGTGCTGGGCCCCGAACCTTGGAAGGTGGCCTATGTCGAGCCGTCCCGCAGGCCGACCGACGGCCGTTACGGCGAGAACCCCAACAGGCTCCAGCACTATTACCAGTACCAGGTGATACTCAAACCCTCCCCGGTCGACGTACAGGACCTCTACCTCGATTCTCTCCGCTACCTGGGAATCAGACTTGAAGACCACGATGTCAGGTTCGTCGAGGACGACTGGGAATCTCCGACCCTCGGAGCCGCCGGCCTCGGATGGGAGGTCTGGCTTGACGGCATGGAAATCACCCAGTTCACCTACTTCCAGCAATGCGGGAGCATCAACCTCTCGCCGATAAGCGTGGAGCTGACCTACGGACTTGAGCGGATTTGCATGTACATACAGGGCACCAATAATGTATTTGACATAAAGTGGAACGATGAGATAACATACAGGAATGTTCATCACAGGAGCGAGTTCGAATTTTCGCATTACAATTTCAATATGGCGGACGTGGATCTCCATTTCAAGCTGTTTGACCTGTATGAAAAAGAATGCCTGGCAGTACTGGACAATACCGGCATTACCGTCGTCCTGCCGGCGTATGATTACGTGCTCAAATGCTCCCATGTTTTCAACATGCTCGACGCCCGTGGTGCGATTTCAGTCACCGAACGGGTCGGATACATAGCGCGGGTGAGAAACATGGCCCGACGCTGCGCCGAACAATACGTGAAAATCCGTGAAGAGATGGGATTCCCTCTGCTGAAAAGATGAAAAGAGGCGTAAAAATTGCATTCAGGATTTAAAAATCTCGACCAGTACCTTGCCAAGTACGACAAGTTTATCATTTCAACGCACGAAAGCCCTGACGCCGACGGAATCGGTGCGGAACTCGCATTCAACGAGCTTCTGAATTTCCTGGGCAAAAAAAGCATCATCCTGAACTCTGACCCGCTGCCCGACACTCTTGAATTTCTCGACATCGAAAAGGAAATCAATATACTCGACAGCGAGGAAGAAGTTCCCCCCGATATCGACGAATATGCCCAGATCGTACTCGACACGAACGACTACGACAACATAGGCTCCGCATACCACATACTCAAAAACAGAGTGCGCGACATTTTCATAATTGACCACCACGACGCCGGAGACTCCGACAAGTTCGACACCAATTTCATCAGGGTCGAGGCATCGTCCGCGAGCGAGATCGTATACGAAATCATGTCGTATTACGGCAAAGACCTGACCTTCAAATCGGCGCAGGCCATATACACCGGGATGCTTTTCGACACGGGCTCGTTCAGGTACCCGAAGACGACCCCGCTCACCTACCGCATCGCTGCCCGCTGCATGGAGCTCGGAGCCGACCCGTTCAAGATTTACGAGCACCTCTACGAGAGCAACTCGCTTTCGAGCTTCTCTTTGAGGAGCCACATACTCGCGACGATGGAAGTGCTCCAGAACGGCAAAATGATAGCCATGAAGCTGACCCCGGACATGCTGAGGAGAACCGGGGCCTCTTTCACCGAGGGAGAGCCGGTCATAAACGTTCCGCTCACCGTCAAGGGAGTGATCGCGAGCATTCTCATCAAGCAGGACATCGTCGGCCCGGTGAAGGTCAGCATGAGGACGAAGGGCGACATTGACGTCGCCAGGCTCGCGATGGAAATGGGCGGAGGCGGCCACAAAAACGCCGCGGGTTACAAATCGAAGCTCTCTTTCGAGGAAACATACGTCAAGGCGATTGAGTCCATGGGACGCTTTTTCAAATAGACAATTATTGCGTGCGATCGGCAACCGGAGGAATCATGAACATGAAGCTTTTCCTGAAAATCCAGGGTATTCTTTTCATCATCATCGGGGTGTGCCTCATCCTGATGGTTCCCAAATTCTTTCCCCTTTACGGGCTCGAACTCAACCTTGCCGGGGCGATGTTCGGGAGATGGAGCGGCGCAGCATTCCTCGGCATAGGAATGATATCCTACAGCGTAAGCAGGCAGCAGATAACCGAATCGTTCAAGGGCGTGATCGACGGGCTTTTTGTCTGCAACGTCATGGGACTCGGCGCAACCGTTTTCGGGCAGATGCAGGGGGACCCCAACGTCACCGGCTGGATGGCGGTGATTTTCTGGCTGGCGGTGACCCTCGGTCTCGCCTATTTCAGATTCCTGAAAAGGGGAAATCCCTGAGTCAGGCGAGACCGGCTGAAGAGATATCGATCTTTCCTTTAATCCTCGCGGCGA
>ERZ795054.664-NODE-664-length-39610-cov-10.049020_pt1 | contig 39610 bp, 58 predicted proteins | sample MGYA00375138_ERZ795054 | MGnify/ENA primary metagenome ERZ795054 (study PRJEB30183, sample SAMN05720215) | anaerobic digester metagenome | isolation source: active sludge of municipal wastewater-treating anaerobic digesters | place: USA | collected 2014-12-23 ... | reverse complement strand
GTCTTTTAGGCATTCTTTAATTCCTTGTAAAAATAAATTAGGGTCAGCGAGATGCTCTATCGTTTCAAAACTGGTTATTAGGTCAAATTTATTACCATTAATCATTTCTACATCATTTAAGTGTCCGAATAAATAACCGTCTAATTTTTGATTTTCAAAATCTATTTGATAAAAATTTCCTTGTTCATTAAATTCACGGGAATAATCAACTGACTCTCTATCAATATCACCACCTGTTTTATTTGCCCCCAACATCCCCATTACCTTTAATCCATAGCCAGAACCACAAGCGACATCTAAAATCTTATTTACTTTCGCATATCTGATCGCAAAAGCATAGCGGATTAAATGCTCGGCCATTGTTTGCGCGTGGCAAGTTTTGTTAGGCACGACTCTTTCCCCGGAAAAAATTGGCTCTATCATATATTTTCAATGTTATATTTTTTGTTAAATTTTTCCCTATTTTCCGCCTTATATTTATTGGCGTTGTCAATTAGGGCAATTGTTTTGCTCTCGAAATGATGGATCAAAACGGTGTTAACAGACATTGCCGGATGACCAGCCTTTTCAAATCTTTTCCATAAATCAGTATCTTCATACCAGAGCATGCCGAATTGCTCGTCTATAAAAAACCCCTCTTTTGGCTTTTCAAGTTTTGCCATCACGTCGCGCCTAAACATAAAGAAAAATCCTTTTCCGCCGGTTACTATTTGTTGCGGAGCATATCTCTGTTTGAGTTCCATCTCGTGCCAATTTTCAGGCATTGTCAGGCGCGTAAAGGCTGGACTTAAACACCAGACATCAGGATTTTCTGATAAAACTTTCGCCATTCTTTCCAAGCAGTCGTTTCCGATTAAAATGTCATTATTTAAAATAGCTATCAATTCCCCCTCAGAATTTTTAATGCCAATGTTCCATGCTTTAGCAACACCAAGATTTTTTTCGTTTCTGATAACTTTTATTTTTCCATAAACCCTATAATAATCATCATATTCTAACTGATTAGGAAATTTACTTGTACTATCAAGCCACTCAAGATATCCGGACATTCCCGGCTCGGTGCTTCCGTTATCTACAATTATTATCTCATAATCACATTTTGTCGTCTGCTGAATAAGGCCGATGATCTGCTGGGTAAAAAATAGATTGTTATAAACCGGAATTATTACGCTAATCATATTTTGGCGTGAGTTCAATTTTGTAGTTCACAAAAAGGAATTTCATCTGATTAATTTCTTCAATCACGTTATCAGGCAGGCGTAGGGTAAAGATGGTGTCGCCGTCTTTATATTTTAATTCTTTAACTTCGCCGATAAATTCAATATTCTTACATTCCTCACGCTTCTTTTCAAGGCGTTGGCGTTCTTCCACGATTAGGTCGTGTATTTCGGTCTTGCGCGCTTCCATCATTTCAGGGAGTAGTGTTTGCTGTCCATGACCAATCTGCTTTCTTTCTAACTCATAATCAGCAATAGACTTTAAATAAGGAGATTCGTCTAAGAGCATTACGATTTTGTAGTCGTGATATGACTTAGGCAAAATCTTTGTCACGCTCATTTTCGCTTGCCATTGGAGTTTAAGCATTCTCAGTTCGTCTAACTGGAATCTTGCTTCAATGGTTTCGGGAGATTTTTTAACTTTTTTAACAATTTTTTTTGGTATTTTCTTCATATATTTTTATTGAATTAAATATTTGCATAGCGACTTGCGGAACGATTGCGTTTCCTAATCCCTTTAATCTTTCGGCCCGGTGTTTTGACTTAGACAATTTAAGTCCGTCCAGTTCAACGGGTAGCCCATCATCCACTCTACAAAGTTCGGTTGCAACGTCAACCCAGTTTTTATCCCACTCTCTTGAATTGTCCCATCCAAATAATTTTTCTTGTAGTTGTGAAGACTTCCCGGACTTCCCGGACTTCCTGCATTTCCCTCTCTTGCTCTTACTGTTGGCAGTAGCGATATGTGGTCTTTCAAATCCCCTCGCCAATTCCCCGGTTTGCTCGGATCGCGTGGCATATCCTTTTTCATCCTTAGCGGTCTGCCCTGTCCGCTTCCATCTATCGCTTGCGGAGTCGGTATGAGGGATATTGCTTCTTGAGCTGTTGGCACTCTGCCTTTCGCAAATCTTTCCGACCGTATTGCTTGCACGACTCTTGGAGTACCCAACAATCCAGACCCTATCTCGTCTATGGGGAGCGTTGACGGCGACAGCTGGAAGAATAAACGATTGGACTTCATAGCCGATAGCTTCCAAGTCAGTCTGCACCTGCTCGAATACCATCCCCTCATTCCAATTAGTAAATCCGCGAACGTTCTCGCCCACAACCCATATCGGGGAAAACTCTTGAATGACTCTAAGCATTTCTGGCCAGAGATGGCGGTCATCTTCCGTTCCCTTTCTAAGTCCGGCGTTAGAGAATGGCTGGCAGGGAAATCCGCCGGTGATGATGTCACATAAGCTGGATGGCCCAGGGCTTGACTTAAGTTCACGCTGTGCTTGGTAGTGTCCTTTTGCTGACTGCTTTTTAGATTGTCCGTGAATGTGTCCGCACTCGTTGGAGTCGGCAATAAACCTTTCCCTTGTAAGTTCCCTGATGTCACCATATATCGTTGCGTTAGGCCAATGCTTTTTTAAAACCGCTTGGCAAAATAAATTATTATCGCAAAATCCTATATTCTCGTAAGCCCCCCCCCCAGACAGTCTGAGCCGCTAAAGCAAACCCACCGATACCAGAAAACAAATCTAAATGTTTCATATCCGTCTAATTTTTTTACTAAACACTTCGAGCGTTCTTTCCAATATCGCTTTCCAATGGCGGTTCTCTTTCGCGCCGGGAATGAGATAAACTAAATCTTCAATCTGCTTTTTAAGTTCCTTTACTTCGCGGCCGACAATCTTTCCGTCAAGAGTTTCTTGTATTAATTTAATCCAGTCAGCGCGGAATCGTTCGGGGCTAAAATAATACATCGCTGTTTTCCTGCCCTCTAATCCTATCTTAGCCGCCTTTTCTGGGTTACGTCTAAGCCATTTTAGAATTTCCACCGCTTCGTCTACATCATCGCCAGATATTAAAAATCCGTTTTTGCCGTTGATTATGTAATCATCCCAATCGTGATATGGCGTACTTACCACCACGCACCCGGCCAACATCGCTTCGGTACGCGATCTGGGCATTGGGCTGTGTCTTGTCGGATTAAAACAAATTAAACTCTCAGCTAAATATTGGCGGTATTCCTCGTAACTTTTGCATCTGATGTCTTGCCCGATGTGAATTAACTCTATCTTTTCCTTTACTTTGTGGAAAAATTCGCGGTTATGATACTCCTGCCAGCCGTCCTGTTTCGGGTTATTGGCTTCTTCGCGGATTGTCGTTATTATCCTGTTTATTTTCTTTTCTGCTGGCTTAAAATCGGACGCGCTTATGCCATGGATTATGTATCTGCCAAATCCCCACTCGCGCCATGCTTCTTTGCTGTTAACAATCATCGTGTTATCGCCTATCAATTTTCGCATTTCTTCTTTTAAAACTTCTGGTTCTTTTCCGGCGAAGTGCGGTGTTCCATGATTAATCACTATTTTTGGAATGTCGGTTATCTGCTCGTTCATGGCCCGGTATGGAACTCCCTTATGATCGCCATATAAGCATTGCTGATCAACGTGCAGTATGGCCAAGTCGTATTCTCCTGGTTCGTAATGATCGACAAAAAACAAATTTTTAGGAATTGGACGATTTTCCTCATTCCAATTCTTTATTTGGTTTTTTATATAATAAAAATTATACTCCGGGAATGCGGTTATTATGCTGTACTGGTGAGCGATATGCCAAGCATATCCAAAAATTTTAAGATGCTTTTTCATTTTTTTGCAGGCGCATTTTCTTGGCCTTTATTTTTCTCGTCCATAATTACATAAATTTCGTCCGCCGGTTTTTCTTTTAATTCACCGATTATTTTTTCGATAAATTCAAGATAAACGGCGGTCTGCTTAATATCGCTTTCAATGGTTACTATTAATGCCATTATTTTTTCTTGGAATTGCGGATTTTCTTCTAATAATTTCTTATTAAAATCGCGCGTCATTACATTTTCCATTAACTGAACTTTGCAGTTTCGCAAAAGATTTTCTAATAATTCGAGTCTTTCGCTATTTTTTATTGCTACCATAAATTTAAAATTAAAACACTTTTAAATAATATTTATTATTCAGACGGCCACCAACTGATCTGTCGACTTCGAGATATCCAAATTTCTCTAATTCTTTTATTGATTTTATGGCGGTTGGCATCGAACAATGAGATTCATCCGCTATAGTTTGAAGTGACGGAAAGCATGATTGTTTCCCTTTAAAAACATGAACGGTTAAAACCCAGAAAACCAAGAATGCTGGTTTAGACAATCTATTGTCAAATAGTAATTTTGTTGGAAGCATGGCAAAGCCGAGATGTTTCCATTTAGATGGAGAATTACGGAGTATTCTTTTTTCTATTTCTTTCTTATCGAATTGCATAATTGTTTCTTATTTCATTTTTATTATTACATTCTTATTATTAGTGTAAAGAATTTTTACCCCTGCTCTAAAGAATTTTTAGAGCTTGCTCTAAACTGGCTTTACCCCTAAATATTATAATAAAAATGTTTTCCCCAAGATATCCCCAAAATATAATTGCATTCTAATTATACCACTTTATAGAATACTTGGCAATTCCCTTGATTTTAACGTTCTATGTGTCGCCCCTCTTTTCTACCGTCAGGAGTATCGGTTATCATTCGTTTGGCTGATTGGATTTTCTCGTATAGATCTTGGCGAAAATTTTTGATTTTACGGTAGACTAAATATTCGGACGTTGCCTTGGCCTTTGATTCGGCGTCAGCGTTGCTCTTGGCATCGTTTCTCATGTCGGACATTATCCGATAAAAATAGCTCTCAAATTCTGCTTCTAAAGTCCCCAGTCTTAAAAGGTTACTGCTTAATCCGTTAACCCACGCTATCGCTTGGTTTGGGGTTACAACATCTGGCGGGGTCGACGCCATCTCGTCCGTAATTGTTAGGATTGTATCTATCAAACCCATAGCTTGCGATTGTGCCGGGTTTAAAGGTAAGGTGTTCATATTGATATAAATAAATATTTTGTAATTTAATTTCAAAGTCTTTCTCGAATGTTGCCCTATCGTGGCATCGGTGACAAAGCCATACGGACGGGCTTAGAGGTCTTTGGCTTGATCGCCATAGATGGTGTTCCTCTAAACCCGCCGCCCACCCTGTCGTTCCGCAATAAAAGCATTCATCGGGAAATTCCCTATACTTGATTTCCGCCGGCATTTTGTTTGGCTAATTCTTCGGCCGCCCTCGCTTCCTCGGCCTTTTCTTTTTCGACTTTTTCTTCTTCATCTTTTTTTAATATTTCTTCTTCATTTTCCTGTTCTTCATTGCTAACAACGGTATTGTCGTTAATGAAAATTATTATCTCATTAATTTTTTCGACAATCATTTCCCTAAATTGCCAGTCTGGTAACTGCGCAGTTTTTCCGTTTAATAACTCTATTGGTTTTTCTGTCGGATTCATATTTTTTTGTTTTTCCTGTAATTATCTTGGGGATAACTTTTTAACATAAACATTTTTTATGTTATATTAGTTAAATTATTTTAAGACCAAGAAATTGCAGGATATTTATAATTATGTTAGTTCTTTACTTCGACTTTTTTAATGTTTATTAAGTCGATAATCGCCGATGCCATATCAGCAATTAATTTTACTTGCCGGCAAACTATATCGCTCTGTTCGTCATCGGCCATCGTCAATTTAGCATGCGCCGGCGCGAGAAGTTCTCTTAAGGTTGTTAACAGAATATAGGTGTTAACATCGGCAGGGAAATCTTTTAATTTTTCCTGCAGTTCCTTAATTGTTTCGTTGATTTTATCCATAAAAATGATTAATTAATTTTTTTAACGCTGGCCTCAAGCTCTGCTTTATCGGCTCTTAATTTCCTGATTGCGCTTTCGTGCGCGGTGATTTTAACATCAATTTTTCTTATTTCGTTTTTTAAGATTTGATCTGCCTTATTCCACATAAAATTAAATCTTAAATTCTCCTACTTTCTTATAAAGAACGACCTTTAATTCTTCTTTCTTGATATAAAATTCGCTCTCGGTTTCCTTGGTGCATCCGTTATCTGCCAAAAATTTCTGATATTTTTTTCCTTTTTCCAGTCTTTCATTTTCTGCCTTTTCTTTAGCTATCCTATCCGCTTCGTCTTGTTTGGCTTTATTCTCGGCATCGATTCGCTCTTGGTCTTTCTTGGCCTGATCATCAATCAACCTCTGCCGGGCCTTTTCTGCCTTATCTTTTTCTTTCTGAATGGCTCGTGCCTTTTCTTCCTCGGCTTCTTTTTTGGCATTGGCGGCCGCTTCTTCGCGCGCCTTAGCTAAATCGGCCTGTCTTTTATATTCGGCTTCTCTGGCCAGACGTTCATCTTCTAATCGTTTGTTTTCCGCATCAATCTTGGCCTGTTTTTCCTCTAAATAAATCATTTTCTTGTCTACGAAAAACTGTGCAAATTGCTTATCGTCCATATCTAAAATGTCATCATCTATCATGGTTTGTCCAATGCTGGCCAGTTTTTCTTTTCGTTCCGGTAAAATTGCAACTCTTTCCTCTCGTTTTTTGGCATCTTCAATCGACTTTATGCTTTCGTCAAGTGGGTCTTCTACGTCGGCGATAATTTTAAGACAATCTTTTTCCACCTCTACGATTGCCTTTTGGAATTTGATTGCACCATCTCGTTCGGCCTTAAGGTCTTTGACTAAGTCAACGCGCCTTGTTTGAAGTAGTTTCTTTTTTTCTTTCATCAGTTCATAGCCCGCCGCGCCGCTTGAGCTGGCGACCGTTGTCCTGACGTTTTCCGCTAAGGCGATTAATTCGGCCTTTAGTGGGTCAAATTTTGAAACGGATAATTCGTTCATAAATTTAATATTAATTAAGTTTTTTAATAATTTGATTTTCAAAAAAACCACATTCACCATTATTATATAACCACATATTACGGCCTGTTCTTTCGTCCATATATTGGATTCTTGTTATCACAACAACATCGATTCCGCCACCGCTACTATCTATAAAATTATACATTACCTCATCCCCAATGTGGTACTTAGGATCTGGTATATTTTCCATCATAAATTTATTTATTTAAAATTTTCTTAATTGATTTTATTTTTTCTTCTCCCATTTCTATGCCCACGAGCAAGGCTTTGAATTTTTCCTGATCAGGAAATATACGATAAATGAATATTGACTCATCGTAGTTCGGATTATAAGCCACGTAATCGCACCACGCGCGCCCGCTGGTAAGTAGTTCCATCTGCATTTGCCATAAATATTTTGTATCAATGGCCTTTTCTTTGTAGAGCAAATGCTGAAAATATGCTTTATCGTCAGGGCATTTTATTTCAAGCAGTCCATCTTCGCCGACAAGACGGTCTGGGCTGCATCCGGCAAACTCTGAATACTCTACAAACCCGACCGTTTTAACCTCTACGCCTTTATTAAAGCAATATATCGAAGCGGCCTGATCCTCTAATTCGTGGCCACGATCCGTGTCTTTATTGCTAAACTGCTCTTTGTCGGCATTAGAATAGCATTCGGCCATCATCTCGTGGATATAAGTATCCAGTCCTTTTCCTTGATTGGCTATCGCCTGCGCGTGAGAGGCAGTCATTCTTCCCTTGCGCATATTAAACCATTCTGGAGTTCCTTGTTCGATGTCAAAGTAGTATTTAGGCATATTATTCTTCGATTACTTTAGGCGACCCCATGAATGTTTCGTACATTTCTTTGACGTGTTGCGAGTTCTGCTTGGGAAACTCGGAGATATTTAATCCAGTAATATCGTTAAAGATATTTATAGCGTCAGTCGCATTCTTCGCGCCCTTTTTAACTAATATCGATTTCAATAAATCAAGATAATTTGTCGAGTCTTTTTTGTCTGCCGGCTTTGCGTCCGTATCTTCATCACTGGTTAAAATTCCAAAGACGTTGCAGAAAGCATAACGCTTGGCAAATGTTAAGGCGGCGGCCACAACCTGCGTATCGGACATTATTTGCGTTTTAGTCCCAAGAGGCACTTCCATGCTCGAGGACTCCGACCATCCGTCCTTATGCTTGGCAAGGCAGGTCGCTTTTACTTTGTCGCCCGTTTCGGTTTGGATAGAATAGCTAAATCCGTGCTTTTCTAAAATCGGCTTTACCTGAATCAAGATTGATTCAAGAGGGGCGTAGCTATAAGCGTTTTCCCCTTTATTTGTGCGCACTGTTTTAGTCTTTTTGATGATCGGGCATTCCGATTGAAAAGAGGCCATCGCTTTGTCGAATTGCTCTTTTGCCCATTCATCTTTTAGCGTCTTTCTCATGGCGAGCAGTCTTTCCATTGTGCCGACATCGGCTTTGCTGGCGATTGCTTGCGAGATTAAATTTTCGGCATTAAAACTTAATGCCTGATTTTCCACTTTCGCGATTGCCTTGGTCTTGGGTTTTTTTTCTTCGCTAATAACCTCGGCATCGATGACCTTGTTTTTAGTCGCGGTCTTAGACTTTCCCGTGTCTTTTTTCATATTTATATTAGTTAATTAGTTATCCACAATGATATTTTAATTATAGCAAATATCAAGTTTTTTAGCAAGTTTTAATTTATCTTAATATTTCGCCATTTATTAGCCGAAATTTTAACCTTACTTTTTGCTACTAATTGGCCGACAAAATAATCGGCTGCTTGCGTGGACATTTTAAATTTATTCGCGATTTCTTGTCTTGTCGGCGAAAACTTATTGTCATCTATGTAACCATAGATAAATGCTAAGATGTCCGTTTCTCTTTCCGTTAATGGAAGTTTGTTGATCATATATTATTAAATAATTAATTTCGTTTGTTCTAATTGTTTTTCTTTTTCCGGAGCATGACTTGAGCGCGCGATTATCCAATCCATATGCTTACTTTTTAAATTATTGCACGCCTCTTGCTGTTGGTTTATCCGGTTTTGAAATGACTCGATATAGTCTTGAAGTTCTTCCGGCGTCTGTGGATAATAATATCCTTTTCCGTTAGCGCAAACTGGAAAACCTTTATCGCGCAGGGTGTTTACTACCGATCTTAAATTTGCCCCTACTTTTCCGTCTTTATCCTTGATGTCGAGAAATACCATTAATTCGTGACTTGTAATCGGATGGTTCTTTTCTCGATCGGCTATCATTGTTAGGACGCGCTGTTGCGTATCCGTTAAAGGTCGATTGTTCATTTGATTAAAATTGAATAATTTATCCACCCTCTTGTATAATTTGGTGACTGTATTTCTTCTAAAGTTAAAGGACACATCACTTGTCCACTCTCGTAAATTCTGCATGACTTCCACATTCCCTCGGTCTGGCTCGTTTGGTTGATTATAGTCGTCTGGCCGGGCTGTGTCTGATTAATCTTAGCGGTTAGCACGGCTACCTGCGCTTCAAGCGCGGTTATTCGGTCATTTGTTTTATTATCAACTATCTTCTCCACTATGGCTTTATCCGGATAATAGTTAAAAAGTTCAGGGTTTTCTTTCCAGCCGTATTTCTTGGCCCAGGTTTCCAATTTGTCGTTGGTGGATGGATCGCCAGGAAATGCCTTTTGCAGGTCTGGCCGACTATTCCAAATATTTACCAGTTCGCTGTTAAAATAAAATGCTGACGCCGGGATTGCTAATCCCATAAATAGAATGATTGTAATAATTATTTTTTTCATATATTTTTTCTTTTTTGTAATTCATCGCTTATAATTTTTGCTGTTCTATCGTGCGTCGCTCGGCTTTTCTCGTCCCCTCTTTCGTGCGCCAATAATGATTGTTCTAAATTTTTATGGATCAGAATTTTTAAGGATGAGTCAGATAATTCTTTTATGTTCATAACTCTTCAATTTTAACGTTTATTAATCCGAGTTTTAAGTCCGCTATCTGGCTGAATGCATGGCTCGATAAATCAATATGTCTTTCTGGTGTCTGCCCTAACTCCGGGCCGAAATCGTTGACATAGCACTCCACGCTCTTGCCGTTTGCCATGTTGGTCACCCTTATCGTGCTATAGCGCTTGTGATCGCGTGAGGCGCAGGTGCTATGGTCTTTTGACCATTCTATACCATTTAAGCTGTAATCGTACCACGATGCTACCCCTACAACCCCTGTTTTTGGCAAAATTTGCCCCTCTACTGGCGTTTCAGGCTCGGATTGGTCTATTTGTGCGCCGATAGCCATTTCTGGGTCAAATTTGGGGTAATTTGCGACTATTGCCACCGATCCAGCAATGACCAGTAGAAACATGGTAATCCATAGCCATTCTGGTGCTTGCCTGTCAAGAAACCTTTCTCTTTTTTTGTTGGCTGTCCGCCAACTGATTTGTCCGTTCATATGATTTTAATTATTTCTTATTTAAAATTATTTTAGCAATCTGCTCGGTCGTCATTATCTTCATGTTGCTGATGCCGGCATAAAAGTCGCAGTCATTATCAAGTTCTTTCTGTATAATCGGTTTATGATTAGAAAATCTTATCTTATATATCCGATCGTTATTATAAACAAATACGTATTTTGATATTTTACTCTCTCTCGGAATGTACAATTTAACTCTCCAGCCCTCGCGCAACATTCTTAATATAAATCTCAAGTATTTTGGTGCTTCATATTGGGAATTTGCATATCCGGATATTTTCTTTGCGATTTTATCTGGATAACACTTTTTTGCTAAATGAAAATTTCTTTTGAATGTCATATTAGTCTTCTTGTTCATCGCGCCAGATATCGTATGGCTCAACCATCTGGCCGACTGGATAATCTTTACTCGTGTCTTCTGGCATAAAATATAATTATTTTTAATCTGCTTTAATCATATCAAAAATCAAGTCTTTTGTCTATGGTTTTAACAAGTTATAAATAACGCCTAAATTATGCTAATATTTGCCAAACAAAAAATACGCAGAGAAAGTTATCCCCAACGCATTTTTTAAAATAATTATTTTTTGTTTTTTAAGTATAATTGTCCGGCATCGTGCCGCTGCTATTTTTCGTTAAATCATCCACCTGCTTTTTCATGTCCAAAATAAAACGATTAATATCAAAGTCCTTTTCCGTTTCTATTGTTAAGGTTGCCTTTCCCAGTGTCCATTGAACTTCTTTAATGACCATATTATCGCTGAACACGTTCCCGTCCGGAGTTATGCCTGTAATCTTGCAGGTGTCGCCAGGATCAATGCTTTCAATATCATACCCCTTGTCGCTCTCGTTGCTATCAATGATGTCTATTTCAAGTCTAACTTTCGGATCTTTATTTTCCCCTAAAAATGATGCCCCGATATTATCCATTGTCGCCGAATCCTGAATGTTGCTGTCGGTAATCTGCTTAACGCGCCGGCCGTATTGGTCTATCGATACGGTGTCGTAGTATTGCTTATAAGTCAAATTGCCATCGAATAAAAGTAAAACATTTTTAATCGAGTCGGCCGCCTTGCTCGCCTGTATGCGCGCGACATCCTTTGATAATAAAAACGTATGATCGGCCGTAGCGGATATTTCCTTAAAATGGAGATAATTCTCGCTGTCTAAAAACCAGTACCAATTTTGCGGGGCTATCCCTCTGCAAATTTCGAGAGCATTAAAATAAATAATGGCATTAAATTCATAATACATCTGGTTGCCCGAATCGGTTATCGTGTCCGTTCCAGTTTCATCGCTATAAATATGGTTGCTTGGATTGGCCGTATTAAATCGGCTAACTATGGCTCGGATGACATCCGATACTTCTGCGGCCGATTTGCTGGCCGAGGTCGTGGTCAGTCCATCGGTTAATTTAGTATAAAGTCTGGTATAGGCGTCTTCTTTTAAAACATCGTTATTTAATTTTGCCACCGTTCCGTAGCAAACGATATTCACGTATTCTTCGCCGCCATTTAAAACCATGTTCTGTTGCTCGATATATCCACTATAAAGCAAAATTCCGGCCACACCTGATTCTTCGTCATAAACCCATATCTCAATTTTATTCCCCACCGTCACATCGCCGGCCGTGTTAAAAGTATCTATCTTTCTGGCCAGTTTCAAAGTCAAATCGCTTAGGCCGCCATTTATCGTCTTGCGAAAACTCTCAAAAGTGGCGTCCGTTATTATTTTAACAAAGACGCCGTCCGTATCAAAAGATTTTATCGTTAATATTTTTGACATAAATTAGAGATATTTTTTCGTATAGTAAATCTGCCAGACAATACTATGGCTCGCTGCACCGCCGTCAGATCCGCGATAAATTTCAAAGTCGGCGTCTACCTGTGCCACCACACCGCCCGCGCTTACATCAGACCCGGCATATCCGTCTTGCCACGGCAGGATATCGCTTTTGCGCCACATGCTCTTGCCGTTAAGATAACTGGTCGGGTCGGAGTTGTGTCGCCAATCTACCAAATTATTTGCGTCTGTGCCGGTTAAATTGGTCGGATTAAATACTAACCAATATCTTTTTCCTTTGGTTAAAAATGGCTTAGTCGAATCTGCCCCCGTCCAAGTAAAATCCGATAATGTAAAATTTGTCGGCATGCTTGAAACATTCAACCTAAATTCATTTGTCGTGCCTATCGGCAACGCTGGGCCATTCTCTGGATTGCCGTTATTATCTTCGTAAATTTTTAAAACTCCATACCCACCCAACGCGCCCGATGTTATTTTCTTTAAAACAATAGCCACTTTCTGTCGCCGGCCGCTCTGCGTGGCAATAAAGCTCTGCGCCATCCATGGATCAGTCACAATACTTCCCAACACGGAGTCGCTTGATCCTGATACCTGGTATTCTTCGCCGTTACTGCCTGATCCGTAAACCGTAATCTTTAAACTATTCGCGCCGGTAGAAACAACCGGAAACTTCCCGCGATAATTTAAATTGGTTGTACCGTTCTTTTTAATGGTCTGATTTTCTTCGTCTATCTCGAAATAATCGCCGTTAGAAAATCCGTCTAAATCGACATCCATGTAATCGCCAGAAGTTACGTTCTCGACTCTAATCACATCGGCATTTCCTCTGGTTGTAATTGTTATTTTGTGTCTGGCCTTAGGCGCATAGCTTCCCTCGAACGTTATTGCCTCGGTGTCGGTCGTAGCAGTTATTCCTGACTTGTCGAGAGCGGTTGTTTCCGAAGTATTTTTTCCATATCCGGTTGGAACAAAAAACCTTATCGAATAAGGGACGTGCAGAATATTATAAAAATCACGACTAAATTCGTGCTTGACCGATCGGCAAACATATCGCCGCGTTCCGCCGGCCCAGGTAATATCGAGATTCTTATCTTTGCGTGCGATTAATTCTTTAAACGCGTCAATTTTAGTTTCTAAATCCGATTGACTTGTGCCTATTAAAACGCCAATGATATCAATATATTTAACCGCCATTGTGTCGTCTATAATTATTTCGCCATTCTGTCTTGCCAGTTTTATACTATTAATCAACCGTTCCGGGGCGGTTTCATGTTTCACGTATCGCGGCACGTAGGTCGCATTTTGTAATTCTGTTGAATCGTATTGAATAGACATATTAATAAGCTATTTTGACCGTGTTTAAGGCGTTGTTTAATTCTTTTTTAACCATTTCAATAAAGTTTTTATCCGTTATGGTCGTGTCCTTAAGGTCAAAATTTATATAAATATTTTGGGCTTTGGCCGCTAAATCTGCCTGTCTTTGCGCGGTATCAACCGTGTCCTGCGCTTGTTCGGCCCGGTGCGAGGTGATCAGTCTTTCCACATCCGATGTTTCGGCTAATTTAGCCATTTCCGTATCATTTAAATAGGGCTGAATAATGGCAAATTCTCTTTCGGCTTTGGCTTTTAATTCACCTACTTTTTGCAAGTCTTCGCCTGTTTTAATACCGTCCCTTTCTATTGCTTCGCGGTCTTTATTAGCCTGCAACCACGCCTCTTTATGGCTTTTAACCATGTCGGCTAATTGCTGTTTAAAACTCTGATTTTTTTCTATCTGACTTTTTATAAATGCCAGCGATTCATCTTCTTCTGCCTTTTTAATATCTTGAATGCTCTGTTTATAATCTTTAAGTTTGTCAAGCACACCCTGCATAGCATCCTTTTGCTTTTTCATTGAGTCACTCCCGGCCGCACCCATTCCCTCGTAACTCGGCGGTACATTATCGATTGCCTTTTGCAGTTTTAAAGTTTCAAGTGCAGCGTTTACGGTCGCGTTAGTTTCGGCGTCTAAACTCTGAATTGTCTTGTCTATTTTTTCCGAAGTTAAAGGCGCAATTTTTGATTGCGTGCCGTATATCTTATCGGATATATCGACAAAAAATTTCCCAAATTTTTCGGCTGGCTTTACAATGGCCTCGTTCCAAACTTGTAAACCGCCGGCTTTCCATGCGCTCGGTGTCATGGCCACGGCAAATGCTTTTGATAATTTAGACGCTATCGATTCGCTCGCTACTCCAGCATTGTTATCAGCCGCATTTAAAAAGCTATTAAAATTTGTCAAAGCTACGTTTAGTGCCGGGCCAAATATATCCCCGATTTGTTCTTTAAAATTTGAATAAGTAACCCTCATTATCTGCATTTTTCCCTCGGTCGTGGCGGCGAATGTTTCCATTGATCCCTTTACTTTCTCGTGGACAGCCGCTAAAACCTCGGCCGCAGACGCGCCGGCCTTAAGTTCTGGCACATATAGCTTTAATGACCTAATATTGCCACCAAGAGCCATTGTCAGGGCTTTAGTCGTTTCTTCCATGCTCTGACCGCTGTTTCTGGCTAAATCCCCGGCTAATTGATTAAGAGTCAAGGCTTTGCTGTAATCTTTGGTCACCAGCATTAAGCGTGACATACTCGTGGCCGTTTCTTCATCGTCAAAGCCCATTTGAATCATCTTCTTCGAATATTCATCGAGCTTATCCTTTATTGAATCATAGGCAATGCCGGCGTTCTCTACATTCTGGCGAACCATCGCCATTTCTTGCTGAGCTTTAGATGACGCTTCTATGCTACTTCTTATAAATTCGGTCGCCGTTCTCACTCCGGTCTTCAATAAATCCCAAGAAGCCACGCCTTTAAATACAGACGTGGCCATGCTTTCGTTTGCCGTTTTTACTCCGTTAATATCCGCCTTAACTTTATTAAAAGTTGATTCAGTATCATTCTTAGCTTTAACGATTATATTTTGTGTGACATCATTTGCCGGCATATTTTTTATCTTTTTTCCAATTTATATAATCTCGCTCGATCTTCATTATTTTTAGGATTGAGTTTACAAATGAAAATGAGCTTTCTAAAACTTCTTTTTCAGTCCACCCGAATTTTTCGCAGAGCCGATAGATAATATATTCCTGCGGAATGTCATCGCAAACTCCGTCAAGAGTTTGAATTATCTTTAAATTGAAGTTTTTTTTTGGTCGAAATAACCGGATATTTCTTTGATCAGGAATACCCCGTCCTCTTTCGATAATTTTTCTAAATTTTCCGAGGTGACAGGAATTTTCTCGCCTTTCTCGTCCGTAAAATCCCAATCAGTGATTAATTGCGCGGCGATTGTTAGCATTTGTCTTTTGTCCGTATCTGGCAGTTCCCAGATTTTTAACATCATTCCGTAATTAATACCGCTTAAAATTGTTAACTTCGCACCGCTTTCCGGCAAAGTTATTTCTTTAGTTTCTTCGGCTTGTTTTAAAATTGGCATATTTTTAGTGTTTATTATATAAAGGGGCTACTCATGGAACACCAGCCACTTTTACCCCTGAATACTAAATTTAGTTATAAGCTGATCCGGCCACGTCATTGATTACTTTAACGTCAAGTGCCTGGGTATCGGTCGCATCAAATTGAGGGGAATAAGCGGCGTCAAGATAAATTATTTCGCCGGTCTTTAATGGATTCGGGGCTTCTTTAATTTTTAGATTATTTATTGTTATTCTGACTTCGTTCTTATCAGTTCCAGATATAATCGTGCTAAAAAATCTAATTATTAGAGAGCGTTTTCTGATCGAGATAAATCTTTCAAAATCTTTATAATCGTCAAATGACTTTTTAATCTTAATATCAACATCAAACTGTTTTCTGACCAGAGCGACCGGGTCTAATGATCCGCTTCTTTTTTCTCCACCGTCTACATTGAACTCGTGGATTAATTCAATTGCGCTTCCCTGTTCTACTTTAGTTTCTGCGCCTGCGAGCGCGGCCGCGGCCGTATCGCCAATATAGAACTTACACCCGGACCACTTGAACGGTTCGCCCAGAGTCGGCACTAATGCTTGCTTCTTTAAGTAGCAATAATCGCCGGTCGTAAACGTTCCGGATAATGCCGATACCGTCACGCCTGTGCCATTGACATTTACGGCCGAAACCAGCTTTTCTTCGTAAGTATCAGAAGTTCCGCCCGTTACCTTAACAAATACCAGCGTATCGCCTGCCACAATGCCCTTATTTGGGGCGTCATCGTAATCTGTGGCTAAAACCACGGCCGTAGTCGCCGCGGACGATATTGGGGCAATGCTGAACTGGCCCAGGGCGGAAACGGTTAGATTTAACTTCATCGTGTTAGCTTCAAAGATATAGGCCAAGCGAGAAATTTCCACCCCATAAAAACGATAAACAACATCACCTTTCAATATTTCAATGGTATATGATTTTGATACTGGCGTATCATTGTCGACCGTAAAAGGATGAGTTTGGACACTTCCGGCCGTAGTGGTCGTTCCTTTCTTCATGATCATATTCAAGAAGTGAGGGAATGTCTTCGGTTCGGCTAAAACTTTAAGCGTACCTTTATGCTCGCGTAAACCTTTAAAGTTAAAATAGCGCGCAAACCTGTTGCCCATGATCGGATTGTCCATGTCGAGGTTTAAATTGGTCGACAAACTTTCTTCATAAAGCGGCACTACTACAGTCGGTCTGACCGGCGTGCCTTTGGTTGTTTCCTGTCCGATCGCTAAATAGCCGATATTGGCCAGGGAATCTTTCTTTGTAAAATCAGACATATTTTTGCTGTTAGTTTTATGAACGACTTAGGACGCTCACAAAATCTTTTATATTAATAATTATTTCTGCTTCTTCTGTTATTAAATCGCCGCGCTCGGCCAAAAAATATTCTATTGACATATCCTGATTTTCTATGGCATCGCCAAGCGTAAAGTTTTTTCTTAATACTCCGACAATGGATGTTTCCGTAAAATTTCCGTTTTCATCTATGCCCTCGACCATATCCGCTATCGTTCTTTGCACCGCCACCTCATTGGGGTTCTTTCCTAATTCGTCCTTTTTATTATAAACGAGTTTAATCGAATAAATTTTATCCACTTCATCAAGTCCGGTCGCGCCCTGATTTACGACACTTTGCCTTTTGCTAACGATTAATGCCGGCAGATTTGATGCCGGGATTATTAAAGGATCGCCAAAATAATAACTCTTGATTCTCTTATCGCAGGCGTCCTTTAAATATTTAGTTATTTTATCGGCTATTCTCATACTATCTTGTTAAAGCAATAATTTGCTGTTGAAAAAATTTAACTATCTTTCTCTTTCGCGCCTCGTCTAACTTCATCATTATGCGCCGCGGAAGTTTGGATTTTCTCGGTTGATTGCTCTGGTGGTATTTAAAATATTCCGCCTTATTTCCCACCGATACCTGATTCTTGTCGTTTTCAAAATAAAAACTATTTCTCATTGCGCCAGTTCTTTGCAGTCTGTGATAATATTTTCCGTCTACCCATTTCTCGCCGAAAACTGCGCCCTCGCTATTAAATACATCGTTTGTAAAGAAATTAGTCAGATATTCTCCGATTGCCTTTGTCGCTTGCGACCAATCTTTTATTCCATTGGCTAATTTCCCTATTCGGCGATTCATTTCTACCTGGCCCTCTATTTCAAAGTAAATCTGCATATTTTTACCATGATTTCCCTAACTGAAATATATAATTATCGTCATTGTCGTGATTTGAGTCTGGAATACTGACCATTGAATCGTTTGGATATCCAGTTATCCCCACCCCTGTTGCCGGCGACAATTCTTCGTTATCACTTCCGAGTAATAATAATCTATTTTCTCGGATGTCTTTCAACATCGAGCGCGCTTCTTTAATCTTTACCAGTCCGTCCTTGCTCGTGCCGTTTTCTCTCTCGTCAGGATATTCTTGCCATAATAACCAGCCGGCTGATAATAAAATCGTTATTTGCCTGATTAATTCTTGAGCTGAGGAATCTTCCCAATAGGTTTGCGTATTTAAAGGCATCGAATAATTGGTGACTAAACTGGCGTTGACCTCGCCCTCGCTACGCGCGCGCAGGCGGAATATTCTCTCGTCTTCGATATTGTCATTACTGTTAAATCCGGCCTCCTCTCTAATCTCATCTAAAAGGCAATAATGATTTCCGCCGCTTCCATAAACCGCCCTGGCGTCATTAATGCTCGTTTCAACCATTGTCACCGAGTTATAATAAGTCGCTTTATATTGTGCCGTGTCTACTCCCGTATCATCGGTATAAAAAGTCCCGAGCGGACGGTCTACTTCGATATCGATTGTCGCAATTAATGAGAACGAAGTTTCGCCCACAAGTTTTCTGTAAATGCGCCGTTTGTTGTAAAGGAATTTTACTACTTCCTCAAATTGCAGGTGGATAAATTTAGTCGCTGTTTTTAGGGCTATATTCTTCTGATCGGAGTTTACCGTATCAATTTGCTTTAATTCTGCCTTTTCCGAACCCTCTCGCCCCACACAAACGAAATCGTTGACCAATAAACCCTGATTATTTTCCAATTCCAAAGCAGTTCCGACCGATGTTTGGCTCGCGCCTACGGCTGACTTTTCGCTTTTTATCGCATTTTCGTTTGGAATAATCAATGATATTGGCATATTTTTATATCTAAATTATAACATTTATCGCCAGACTTTACAATTTATTTCCTTTTAAATCTGTTTTATCGAACAAATTCCATTGTTCTTGCGTTATACTTCGCACCGGGCCGCCGCTGAATACTCCGTTTTTAACATTGCGCGCCAACCAAGTCGTCATGATAAGAGCCGGATTGTCTTTAATGATTCGGTCATCCAAGAAAAGACCGACATCGCCCGGCCCGGTTACCATTAAAACTAACGAGTTATTTTCCAATTTTGGCTTAGTCATACTTTTGTCAAATATATTAATTTTTAAAGCGAGCGAATAAAAATCCTCTATCTTTTCCATTTCTTTAATAAACGGATTATAAGTATCAAATATTTTTAGCGAACTTAATTGCGCCAATTCAATGGCGTGGCCAAATTCGCCCGGCGTTGGATTATAATATTTATCGCCGCGCTTAAACCACGCTTTTGTATAAACCTGTAAGCATCCGCGTTTGCTCGCTTCTTCCCAATTATCGCGGTTGACCCATTCAGCCTTAATCTCAAATCTTTTTCTAAATTCGTCTGCTAATTCTTGCGCTTTCTTCGTCCGCTTATAGCTATAATAATCTAATTGATTATTATTTTTATAGTTCCTTTCCCTTAAATCATAGGGCGCGACTGTTTCCGACACTATCCCTTTGTTGCGAGCCGTCAAAAATACCGACCAGCCATCATTTCCTTTTTCCGGGTCAGTTCCAGACAACACCACAAGATCCCTGTCAGAAATATTAACTATTCCATTTTTGCATAGGTTGTCATTAAGCCATTTGATATTATCCTTTGAAAATAGGCCTAATTCCATCTTCCGTCTGCATAGGGTTTCTAAGGCGTTATTAAACGAAAACGAAGCACATCCATAAATATCAAAAAATAAAGATATCTGTTCTTCGACCTCTGGCAAATATTGAACACATCCGTCTTCGAACAAAATATTTTCTTCGATATCCGTCATTCCCTTAAATTCGTAAGAGAACGGAGTTCTTGGTTTTTGTATTGCGCCTAATACCATAAATATACTATTACGTCAGCGATTGTCTTGCCGGTTAAAGCAAAACATCCTAAAAATCCCAATAAAATAACGCTTATCGCTAAAAATACTAAGAAATAAAATATTATATTTAAAAATTTTTCCAGCATTTAATTATTTCTTCGATGGTATTCTTTCGTTGATTATAGTTTTTAACTCCACCACCGAATTTGTTAATAACTGCATCTCTGTTCTCAGGCCGGCGACTTCATTCTTTAATTCTTTCGTATCGTTTTGTTGGGTAAGATTAAGGCCATCAATCGTCTTCTGTTGCGCGCTTATTCTTTGATCCTGCAATTGCAAAGCCGTATCATTGTCCCTTGATGGAGCGCTTATATAAATAAACGCCCCAAATACTATGGCAAAAACTGATAACCAAAAGGAAACCTGTTTATATAAAATATCGGAAATCCCAATTGCCATCCGTTCTTTATCCTTGTTGATTGCCATATATTAAAAATTATTCTTTAGGATAGACTAATTTCCCAGTCGCTACGCTGGCCGTTCCAAAGAAGATTAACGATAGGGCGTTGATAAAAGCCGCGTCCTCTGTCGAAATAATCCCTTTAAAAGCCAAAAATGCCGAAGTCGTGGTGATCACGCCGGCGATAATACTTTTTTTCCCGCTTAACCATGCTAAGAATGTTTTTAATGCTTGCATAATGTTTTTAAATTAATTATTTAAATTTAACTTTTGATAAAAGAGGGGGTTTTGCATAGACTCAGGCCATTGCCTATTGCTCTTTTAATCTTGCTCGCCCCCTGTTTAAAATGAACTATTTTAATTTAGATATTAATATTATCCTGTCGCGTTTCGAGTTCGTCATGACAATTCTGTCCCTGTTTTTCGGTATAACCGTTTCTTTAGGAAGTGGTCGCATTACTTCCCTTAATAAATTATCGACCAAAGTTATCGCTTCTCTTAATCCCAAATTATAATCTTTAATTAATCTCTCGACAACGGCAACCGAGTCTTGGATACCGATATTATAATTTGTGGCCGTGTTTATGTAATCGTTAACCGATATATTTTCGGCGATTCCTTTGCCGACATCATTTATCAAGACTTCGGAAATTACCAGGCTATCAGACAAACTTTGCACCGTCACTTTTTCGGCAACCAATGAGTCGCTTAAATCCGTTCCGTCCGCAACCGCCTTTTCCACCCCAGCAGAAAACAAATCTGATAATGTCACCATCCCTAATAATATTTTTTCAAAAGTGAATGTTAACCTGTCGCTTAAATTTAAATTATCCAATATATTTTTTTCAATTACCGCACGCGTTTCGTCCGATAAATTTAATTGATCAGCCAAATTCCTATAATAAGTTGAAACCAAGCCGATAACGTCGCTTAAATTAAGATTATCGGCCGTATATTTTCCGACCTCAAACCTTATTAAGTCCTGCGCCGACAGTAATTCCGACAAGTCTTTGAATAAAACCAGACTTGCCGATATATCGTCCGCCAAGGCGACCGTTTCCCCTATAGTGCGGAAATACTCGCTAACCGCCGTAATCGCGTCATAGAGGGGCAAATTTTCGGAAATTATGCGGTTGTAGACGGTAACCAAGCCGATAACGTCGCTTATTTGGACGCTATCACTAATATTTGAGTTAATTGTCAAGGATAAGGCATCGCCAGTCACCGCCAAAGACTCGGTTAAATTTATCGCCGAATCAAATCTGAATATATCGCTTAAATTTAATAATTCTGCTAAATATTTGCCGTTTGTTTTACTAATCAAATCGCTTAAGTTTATTGTTTCTGTTTTATATTTTCCTAATGTTTTTAAAAGTGCATCGGCGGTCGCAGGATTATCAGTCAAATATTTTATGATTGTTTTTTGCAGAACATCGGCCACCGCTGGATTTTCCGTTCGATATTTTCCTGTGGTTTTTTTAATTAAATCGGCTAACGCCAATGTTTCCGCTTGAGTTTTAAAGAAACCGAGTTGGCGTGCTAAGGCATCAGCTAAATTCAAGGTTTCTGTCCTTTTCATCTGATCTGTTTTTGAAAGAGAATCGGCAAGCGACGGATTATCTGTTGTTTTCTTTTCTGGGCCTTTCTTAATTGAATCCGTAAGCGTTAAAGTTTCCGCCAACGATTTAGTTAAATTTTGCGCGCGATATCCTCTATTGGCTGTTGATGTCGCCGCGGACGCCCCTGTCGCATTAAGAACACATTTAAAATAGCGTCCGCTTCCGTCAGACGGTGCGCCGGTGTCGTTATAAGGGTTAGTCGTTGCGCTTCCGATGTCGGAATATGACGCATCGCTATCCGCCGCGCTTCTCTGCCATTGATAGGTTATCGATCCGACTCCTCTGTATCCGGTGTCAGTCGAACTTAAAGAACTATCGCCGGCGGCATTGGTTGCTTTTACGCCATATGTTCTTGATGCGCCGTTGCTCGTTGAGTGGCCGGATAAAGTCAAAACCACTTTATCGGTATATAATCCGTCGCTCGCGTCCGCCGTTCCCGGTGTGATTGTCGGCGCGCCGGCCCCAGTATCATCGTAAGTATCAACATCGCCTAAAGTAGCGATTAAATTCGCGCCCTCATAAACCTTATATCCTGTCGCACCTGCTGATTTTGTCCAAGTAATTCTAACTTTATCAGTATAATCGCCGTCTGTCGCGGCTACGTTTGTCGGCGCGTCCGGTGGATTTAAAACATACGGCGCAAAAGATGCTATAATCCCAGCCCAATGTCCGCCGGCTAAAGAAGCGGTTAAAGTTGATGTTCCTGCCGGAGTTTTCGCGGCGTTAGAGTCAAAAATAGCCGAATATGTTCGGGTGGCGTTGTTATCATTAACTGCTCTTAGTGTAGTTCCTGCCCCGGCTACAATATCCTTATCCCAACAAGTCATTAATGCCATTGTCCAACAATTATCAGCAATAGTCGTGACGGATAAAGAAAAATTTGTCGTATTTTGAACTCCAGTCGTATTGGCGTCTGGCTGTCCTGTCTGCTTTACTCCGGTATAAGATACTGATGCGCAATAAACATATTCACTTCCGCCACCCCACGATACCGCAACGGTGTTTGCCCCTGACGCTGGATCAAGTAAATAAAATAAATAAGAGTACTCGCCGTCGTCTGTACATGCCTGGCCTATTTTAGTCATTGAAACTCCGCCGTAAGTGACGGCGACTGTTTTGGCGGTCGCATTATGGATAGTAACCCCAACAAGCAATAGCCTATTTGATCCGCCGCAAGTATGAGAAAAAGACAACGATGTTCCCGGTGTTACCCCCTGTCTTTCTACTTTTTCATCGTATGCTATCGCCATAAAGTTTAATAATATAATCCCTGCTCTCTACGCAAAAGAGCAGAGTTATATTACTATTTAGGACGCGCCAATCGTGACCGTCCAAGTAATTTTTAGAGTATCGGAAGCACCCTTATTAATCGCGGCGAAAGTCGCGCGCGCCAACATAGAGCCAGAAGCGGAACTGTTGAAAATGCCAGCTTCGGTAATCGCGCCAGTGCCATCGGCGGCGGCCCAGTCGCCTACGTAGATGACGTCATTGTCATCACCGCCTGCGCCCTGAGTCCTCGAAGTTAAAGCATTTCTATCTATCTGAAATTCCAGCGCGGTATTGGCCGAAGTCGGGGCGGTTGTCCCAGTCCCGATCGCCATATGGCTCATTGCGCTTTCGTCCGGTGCGGAAGAAAGCTGATCAGCTATATGAGCCTCACCTACGTTGGTCATCAAGTTAGTTATATTCCGTTCTTCTTTTAATTTTCCGTCCGGGCCGAATAGTTCAATGCGAAGCGCACCTTTACGAGCTACTCGGTCGGTTAAATTTTTATTGTCCATATGATTATAAATCTTTAATAAATTTAACTGCCTTAGCTCGCTCTTGGTTGCCCCCGGTGAACTTATCAAGCACGATGGTTTTTCCTTGCTCGTAAGTTTCGCCGTTCTTAAACAATCCGGCTGGAGAGATAACCTCGTATTCCGCTTTGCTGCCCAATAATTGAGATTGCAATGCGGACGCCTCGGCTATCAAATCAATTGGATTCTTTGTTTCGGACATATGAGTGAGTTAAATTAATTATCTAAATGAGGGGCGATGGTGTTCGCCCCTCGCTAAATTACGCAATGACGTCTTCGATTAAGTAACCGCCCACGTTGCTGACCAATTTTTCGTCTTGGCAAACTTCGATTTCGATTACTTCTTTCTTTTCCGGTTCTTCTCTCCATGTACGCGCGCCCCAAGGGGTGTGAGCAGAATTGCTGACACGGAAGATATAACCGCAAGAGAACTCATCTAAAGCAGCAGAAGACGGAACGTAAAGCAAAACAATGTGCTTGCCCCAGACATCGGTTAGAGTCTGAGTGGCGTTGCCCTCTTTATTCGTATTCTTGCTGGCTTTCGGAATCAATACATTCATATTCCAAAGTTTGGCAGGCAAATCGCCATCGACCAATAATTCGGCATGAGTGTATTTGATGATATCTCTAATTTTGGAATCTTTCTTAACGATCTTGGCTACAGCGGACGGGATAATGATGGTGTTAGGTTCATAACCGCCAGTCTGAGTTCTGACCGCTTCTTTAGCCGTGTCAATGCGACCCTCGATGCTGGATGCCACTACGGTATTATCGTAGCCGGCGTTGTTCCATTGCTGAGTGCCTGATAATTGAACGCGGTTGGTAGACGCCCAGTTACCTTGTGTGGTCAAAAGGGTGGCTACTCTGATTTCCTGATCGAGCATTAAGATGTCTTTTACTCTGCGAGATTTAGACGCTCTTAAGTCGATAACGCTATCGGCATTCGCTAATTGACGATCGGTTACTTCGGCGTTCAACGCATATTCCTCGGCGGAATAAGTTGAGGTGCTTAACGAAAACCCTAAGGTCTTCGCGCGAGATCCGTCCGCGCGCATAGTCGTGTCCGGAACTCTAAATGCTTCGCCCTTATTCCATTCGTAGTATTTATCGCTTTCTTTCTTCACGGAAACAACCGGGAAGATTTGTTCGGCGATCATACCCTGCGGATGATACCCCAACAGAACGTTGGATAAGGCGGCATCAATGTGTACTTCATTTACTTTAGGCATATGAGTGATTAGTTAATTAAATGATACTTCGCCGCACTTAGTGAGCGATTACGAACGGTCGGATTAAGACAGAGATAATATCCCCGCCAGCACCAGCCGCTTCTAAGGCAATACCGATAACATGTTCGGTAGAGGCTGCCGTACCCGTCCAAGTCGAAGAAATGGCCGGGGCAGTCGCAACGCGTCCGGTGGTAATAACGCCTACAACGTAGTCGCCTTTAGTAATCGGGGCGTTCGCAACCGCTTTCGATACACCAGCGACACAAACATCGACCGCGCCGCCGGCCACAGCAGTTTGCTGAGTGATACCGATCGGTTTATCGTTGTTTCCATCCGGCAAATCGACTTGTCCTGCATTCGTGCCTAATTCTACGACAACATACTTTTCAGTCATCGCATTTTCGGCCACGAACGGAACTTCTAACAATTTAATTTCGTGAGCCATACAGGTAAGATAATTTTTATTAATTAAACTTTGAGCTTATTTTTTGGCCAGCTCTTTTTCGGCCGCGATGAGAGCGTTCTGATAAGATAACTTATCGTTAGCTTTCATCAGTTCTTTAGCCTTTAAATCAAGACTGAAAGAATATTCGTCTACGCCTTTCGGGGCTGCGCTACCGTCATTGTTAGCCAACGCAGATTCTCCAAGCTCGGAGAATAATTTAGCACTTGGCATCGCATTAACGATCTCGAAGAACTTCGTTGCTTGGGCGTCATTTAAAGACATAGCAAACTCAGTCACTTTGTCTTTTAGAGCCGCCGGCAATTTACCGTTCTCGGCGTTAGATTCACTATAAATAAATCCGCTTATCTTCTCGGACATTTTTATCTTCTTTAATTCCTCAGTCGCTTTAACACCAGCATCGGCTTTGTCCTTTAAATCTTTAATAGCCGCTTCGCTCATGTTAATGTTGTTGCCGTTATTTTTAGCGGCTTCTGCGGCTGCATCTTCATCAGCCTTTTTCTTAGCCGCTTCTTCTTCCTCTTTCTTTTTGGCTTCGGCTTCTTCGGCGGCTTTCTTATCGGCCGCTTCTTTTTCTTCGCGCGCTTTTTTTTCTTCCTCAGTTTCAGCAGGCTTAAGTTCTTTGAACTTTTCCTTGCCGGCTTCGTCTAACTCGCTAAAATGAGAAGTAATAAAGGACTTCTCGTCATTAGACAAGTCCGCGAAGACTTTTTCCATGATTTTTTTCAAATCCATATGTTTGTGTATTAAATTTTCGGATAGCACGACTGGATTCAAGCCCTTAAAATATGGCCTGTTAGTCAGCGCGCCACCGACTAAAACATTATTATATAATCTTCGGTCTTCCGGGTCTTCGTATTGGAAATAAAACTCTGGACTAAAAAAACGATAAATCGCGTTTTTAATCAGTTCTCGACCTTTTACGTTCCATTCCACAATGGCAAAGAGTCCCTCATTACCTTTGTTGATTAAATCTTTTATCCAACCGGTTGCGCCCCTGTCGCTATAATGTTCCTCGTCTATAGGTAAACCGATTGTGCTACTATGCGCTCGCAAATCTTTTTTAAAATTATCGGCGAATTCTTGCTGTATCTCAGGGGTAATTTCTACCATACCATAAGCTGGATGATCCCACTGGCCAGGCTTTAAAACCTGCAGTTCATAACCGCCGGCTTTATCTTCCGCAAATGATAAATCAATCGGTACTAAAGTTCGTATCGCTTGATTTTCTTTCTTGTTCTTTTTTATTTCTGGCATATCTTTGAAAAAAACGCACCGGATTACTCCAGCGCGCTTTTTGAGTTTAGACCTCAAAGAAAACCACGGGAATAGCCCTCTTGTTGGTCTTCGAATCACCAACAAGCATTTCCCGTGCGTTTTTTAAAAGTATCTTATTTTAATTTAATTTTATCGTAATCTACTTTTCCACTTTCCTTTTCTTCCTGAATTAATTCTACCATATCTTTGTCATGCTGTCTAATTTCGCCGTTCTTTTCCTGGGCCAGGTAATCGGCCCGGCGTATTATTTTATAAGTCACATGCCCTATTTCCAAATCAGTGTCAACATGCACCTTATATCCGAGTTTTCTGGCGTCACGGCAAAAATTGAAATCCTCACCCGATTTAGTAAAGTAAAAATACGGATAGGTCATTTTCTTTAGAACCTCTACGTTAATTAGCACCGCCCCAAAACCGACCGTATCCGTTACCATAAGACCCATATCGCAAGCGTCAACGAACGTCATCGCTTCCGTTTCCTCAATTTTTTTGTCCTTTACGAAAATACACGGATAATGGGGCGCGTCGCGTCTATACGCCCGGACGCCGACAATGTCTTTTTTATAAAGCAATAACTTATGAACGATATCTTTGTCGAACGTGTGATCGCTGTCAATCATCATTAGGTGAGTAAACCCCTCGGCCACGGCCATTTTAGCGAGCGCGTTTCTGGCTTCGTGAGTCACAGCGCGCGGCAGAGTCCTTATTTCCCATTTCGAACTTTCGATGTTAGACGCGATATACATCGCCATCTTCATAAAACTTTTAAAAGGGCTTTCGCCAGTCATGTCTTCAAAACTTCCGCTATTAGGTAATCCGATTAAAACTCGCGCTTGCGACCATGTCTGTTTGCAGTAATCTTCCCAGTGCGCGGCTTCTTCATCACTTATGTCTTTCTTAAATATTTTTTTAATGTTTATCATTGGTGTTATTTTAATTTTTTCAATATTTTTTTCATGCTGGCGATTTTCTTTTTATGCGCCTTTACTCTATCGGGATATAAATCTTGCGCCTCGTATTCTTTTATCTTGGCTTCGCGCGAGGCAATTTCTTTCGCATATTCTTCTTTTATCAAATCAGCGGCCGGACTATCCTTTTCTACTTTCGGCGCGGTTAATGGTTTAATATCGTTTATGCCGGCATAGTGATTATCTAAAAGTTTAGGAACATCTTCTATTTCCGGCAACTCCGCTTCGTTATTCATAATCTCAACCCATATTCCTCGGCAGTTAGAATGAAACTGATCCTCGTTAACCCAGGGGTCATCAGGCGATACGGTTCGGCCGTCTAAACTCAGGCAAAAATCACATGTTACCTCATCGAGCAGTTCACTTCTTTGCATGGCGTAGATATCAGGCAAATTCTGCTTCTGAGTAAACCGCCGGCCCTGGTTAAACGCCCCGACAGCCACGATGGACGCTGCTTGACGCCCTAAGCCGTCTATTGACTCGTTTAAGGCGGTTTCCACGTCACCTATTGCCTTATTCGCGTCAACTCCCTTAGCTATTGCGTCTATGGCCTTAATCTTGGCCTTTATGAGCGTTCGGCTCTCGTGATCATCGCTTATAATGGCCGCCTGAGTAAACAACCTGTCCATGTCCTCTTTAGGGCTGGCCGGAGTCGGTACGTTTATTTCTGCCGACACGGTATTTTTGCCGTAATTATAAATCTGTTTCATTTTCTCGAACATTTCCGTGCGGTATTGGCTTTTGTTCGATATGCAGATATCTTGAATTTTTAAATAATCTTTTTCGCTTATCGCTTCTTTAAATTGTTTTAAAAGATTTTTCTTTTCCTCATTAAATGACTTCGATAATATCTCAGAAAATTCTAATTCTTTCGTGTCAAGTTCATATTTTATATTTCCGAACGATACCTTTTTCTCGGCGAATGTCAGTTCGCGATACGCCTTAAATTCTTCGTTCAGCGTTTTTGAACTTTTTTTTTTAATTCTTTCGCTGGCCTGAACCTTAGCGTCTTCAATTTTTTTCTGGTCAATAATTTTCTGCGCTTCCTCGGCTTTTTTTTCAGCGTCTAAGGCCGCCTGATCTACCGGGGTTTCGTCCGCTTCCATCGCTTCCGGCAAATCTAATTCTTTGCGCACGTAATCCTCAAGGTCTTTATCGGGATTTAAAACATTCGCACCTACTAATGAATTAATAGAATTGGCAAACGCCACCTTATCGACTGATCCTATCTCATCCACTTCTAAAGTAGGATATTCTTTTGTGCCAGGCCAGTTAATATCGATTAATTGTTTAATGGCATATTTATTGACGATGTCTTTAATGTTTTTGGCGACCGATTGCAGGCTGTCATAGAAGAAGTCACTTTGATCTTCGCTTAAAGCATAGCTTCCGCCTGTCCCTGTCGCGCCGAGCATTAAGAACTGCGCTAAAACATTAAGCACTATCTGACGATTGTGATATTCAATACTCGCTTTCGGATCACGAACTTTGCCCGCGCCCATGTCCATAAATCCCACCTCGTAGCCGTCAGGATAAACGACATAGGCCTTTTCGTTGGCGCGCAAATTTTTAACTATCTCAACGGCCGCTGTTCGGTCGGCGTCTTTATATCCGGACGGAAGTTTGCAATATGGTACGCCTAATCCCTGGCGTTCAAATGCCATCGCGTCTATCTGCTCAAAAATATCTTTAAAAAACCACGATTTATAAGCTGAGCGCAGTATCGATATGCCTTCCCAATTGTCGCCCTCTTTCTCGTTTGTAAAAATTAATAATTTTTCAATCGGTATTTCTATTGTGCCTTTGCTGGTCGTCACCTGGGTTACCCCGTCAGACACTCCGTCTTTCATTTTCCAGGCGTTAATTGTTCTTGGATGGCGTGACGCAAATTTCTTCCATCCAATATATTGCTTGCCGTTATATTCTAAATTAGTAAAAACCTTTTCAAAAACAAAAACCCCATAATCAAGCATTAAAAGGGTTTCACGTAAGAAGTCGTCCCACGTTTTAGACATGGCTTCTTTTAAATTATATTCTATAAATTCTGCCTGTAATTTTTGCAGTTCATCTTCCCCAGCAGGCTTGACATACCAATTGGCCGAACGCAACGGAAGTTTCAAAACTTTAAGCGAGGCAGCCACGGTTGCATCGCCTTTCCTCATTTTATCATAAACGCGGTACTTACTCGTGCCGCTTAAATCTGCGTTATATTCTTCGCCGGCAATCATGCCGTTATAAATAGTCGTCCCGGTATCGCCCAGCTCATTGTCAAGAGATGGCACTTTAACCGCTGGTGTTTCTCTAAAAAGTCTGTCGAGTATTCCCATATTTTTAAAAAGATTTCTTATAAACTTCGCTGGTGTTTTGATCCTCGGTCAGTTCTTTAAATTCTGACAGAGAAGTTATTGATATTTTAATTCCTTTAAAACATAACCCGATTGACCAGAAACTATCGCCATGTCCCTCGTGAGTTTCTACCGCCTGCAGGTCGTTGGTTACTTGGAGTATCTGCCTGATCATTCTTTGGTCGTTTTGCAGTTCTATAAATTTCTGACTGACTGCCTTTTCAAATTCGGTCGCCATTGAATATTTATCTTTACTCGTAAATGTGATAAGGACTAATTCATTCGGCAATTCTTTTCGTTCTTCCAGCGTGGTCAGTTCGCCGCGAGTATTATCACAAAAAACTTTATCTATTTTAAATGCCTTAATGGCCTGCTTAATGTAGCTAATCTGAGTTGGTCTGTCCGGGTTAAACTCCTCATCATCATTGCCGGCGTAATCCCAGCCGTCAAAAAATACCTGATGAATTTGGATTGCCTTTTTAATTCCCTCAACCATCCTGACTTGAAAGACTGTAAAGTGCGCCGGGTGTCTTTTCTTTCCTAAATCCCAACCGCCTATCGTGTCAAAATTCTCTGGCCCTTTTATTATATCAAAGATTGACCGATTTAACAAATCCGGGTTAATCACAGGGATTAATTCTTCCTCTTTAAAAAAACTATTCTCGGAATAAACTGGCGAGCAGAGATATTCCTGGTTATAAATCTTCGCCCCGCGCAAGGCTTTTCTTTGTTGCAGGTCATCCCACGTCATATGTTCTGGCCATAAAGGAATTTTATTAACTGGGTCTTTCTCGGCCGGCTGAATGATAACCGCGAACTTCTTGGCCATTTCTTTATCGAAGAAGAAATCGGCAGTCGTCTGCGGCGTTCCGACTATCTTACAAAAACCGCCGCGCTTAGGCATATCCAATATCTGAGTCTTGACAATTTTGTTAATCTTTTCTATTTTCGTCAAAATCATTGCGTTGTCTGGGTCTTGGAAAGGGTCGTCTACGTATACGCCATCGCAATGAATACCGCGCTTAAAGGCGAGCAAGCCGTGCGGTTCTAAGGTGATCATAGTATAAATCGTCTTGTGTCCGTCATAATCCCAACTATAAGAACAAACCGATTCCGCCGTTGGCTTTAAATCGGTACATTGCGCGAACCATGGATTGTTGAAAATGAGCCGTTTAATTTTGCTGATGTGATAACCAGCCATCATCTCTTGGTATGAAAAATAGTGATACTCTTTGTTTTCGTAAGCGTGCCGCCATAATCGCCACATGAAGTCGGCATAAAGACTGGTTGATTTAAAATGGTCTTTAGCGGACACACGCATAAACCAGTCGTTGTCATTCATCCATTCGCAGAGTTCGTCTATAAATTCCCCTCTAATAAAAGTCGGAAAGGACATTGAGAATATTTCCCTGACAAAATAGCCGAAGTCATCATGCGCCCTCGCCGCGTCCAATAGTTCCCTCTGGCCCGGTGTCAACTGATTCGGCTGGAAGTCTGGCGATGTCGCCATCTCCATTGCCACTTCGTTTAAGTTTTCTTTGCTGATCTCGTTCATCTTTTAAAATTTTAAGTACCTGGGCCACGTTAGTATATTTACCCTCTATCGTGCCGAGCTTTCTTTCGAAGACTCCGGCGTCAAACAATTTGTCCAATAAAATATTATAATGCTTAACCCTGGTGTCTAAGGCGATAATTTTCGCCATGTCTAATTTTGACGTGCTATAAACTTTTAATAATTTCTGGCTCGTGTCCTCAATAAAATCTTCAAATTCTGCTAAAACTTTTTTAACTGTCTGATTATCAAATCGAGTATATCTCTCGTTGCGGATTTTCCTGACTAATTTTCCAACGTATTGATGATTTAATTTAACGCCATTATCTTCTAATGCTTTTTGGATTTGAATATTCGTGACACCCGGCTTATTGACAAGCACTTGCCGAATCATTGATAAAAATTCTTTAGTTTTTTCCTGTCCGTATGATGCCATAAAATTAATCCATTCCCATGTTCTCTCCGTAACCCTCAAATTCTAAGGCTCTATCTTTGCGGCCGAACTCATCTTTTAATTCTTCTAAACGATTTTTAGTGATAAAGAAATTGCACGCCGAATTTTTACAAGTCACCCCGTCATCTTCCGCCCAGATTCCGCTACTGCACTTCGGGCAATGGTTAGTTAATAAATTTTTCCAATTTAATTTTCCCTTAGACATAAATACGATATTGGTCTATATCCAAAAAAGATTTTTCCCAATTTTTTAATCCCTCTCTTTACTAATTTTAAATAAAATATTGCTTTTAATCAAACTTTAATCTCAATCTACACACATCCGGCTTCTCTCTTGCTTGTAAACCTCATACCAATACTCATCCCTGGTCATCTTTATCGCCCACAGGAAGACTCCAAATGACGCATAAGCGATAATATCTCTGACTAATTCCCCGAATGATTGCTTGCCCATAAATTTAAAGTTATTTTAATTTAGTCTTTAGCCAGGCTACGTTCTGCTCGGCCAGTCTTACGTCCCCTTTCGAACCTTTCTTTTTCTTTAGTTCGAGGTTTTTTAAGGCCTTTTCGTAATTTATCCAGTTTTCATCTAAGGCCGTAGGTTGCATAAGGTTAAAATGGTATTGATTGAATTAATTTTTGATTTTCCAGTTTCTTCTTGGTCATCCATCCTCTTGGCTTTTCGCCGATTAATTGCAGAATATATATTCTTCCGCATCTTAGGCAGGCATGGACGGCCTGAGTATTGTGTTTCCTCGATTCCTCAAGGTCTAACTCTAAACTTCCGCCGCAGATACAACCGATTAAATTCATATGATTTCGCTTAATTCTTCGGTTAACGTTTCTATGTGCGCCATTTCCTTAATCCGTCTTACTTCTGACTGCCTGAATGCCGGCCGGTCTTTCCTATGGCGGCGGTGCGGATATCCTGGGAATTTCTGATCGCTATTGAATATTTCTCGCTTTAATTGTTTAAACTGACGATGTCCTTTTCCGCTGCCCATAGATATTAAGCCTTAATAGATTCTTTATCTTTTTGCTGTCCATCTTTGCGGTTAAGTAAAACGGCTAATTCCCCGACCTCTAATTTATCAAATTCTTGTTCGTATATTTGGTCTACTTCTTCTTTAGTCCCAGCGGTCAAGTCTGATTGGACTGTTCTTTTTCTAATTACTCGGACGATATATTTGTCGCTCATATGGTTATTTATTAATTAATTTTTCATTTTCGGCTAATAATTTTATGGTTAATTCCGGTCTATATCCCACGCTTTCGGCCCAGGACGCCCAGCCGTAGACGTCTTTCGGAATACACTTTGACTTAAATCCGCGCGCGTCCGGATAGACGAACGTAAACCATAAATTAAACCGAAAATCATCTCCATAAACCGCGTTCAAAATCGTATAATAATCAACCCCTGCTGCCTGGCAAACATCGTATAATTCTTGGCATTGCGCGACCTTATAGGCGATTGCTCTGTTCTCGGTTAGCTTTATTATTTCGGCTTCGTAATTAGTCACCTGCCGAATATTAATATTGGCGTTGTAGCATTTCTGATAAAGTTCTATTGCCTTTCGTCTATTCTCTGGACGGCCACCTAAAACCATAAACATGCGGCATTTCTGATCGGTCATCGGGTGGTTGACCGTTTCTCCTAAATATTCAGGTTGAAAAACGATGTTTTTTCCGTACGTTTCCAGCTTGTCGCACGTTCCCGGCATTACAGTTGACCGGCAAATAATCAATTCTTCATGGCAATTTTTTATTACTTCCTCGACTATAGACGTATCGAGTTTCCCGTCTTTTAGCGGAGTCGGAACGCAAATAAATGCCACATCACATTTTTCCACGCAAATTAATCCCTGTTGCGGATCGTGGATTAAGGCATCAGGGAATAGATTTTTCATTGCTTTTCCCACCCAGCCATATCCAATAATTTTAACTTTCATAAATATTAATAATTAATTTCTATCTCTACTCTTGGATTTTTTCTGTCTAATCCACCGCTTTTATAATGCGTGGCGCGGATGTACTCGTCGTTGTCATCCGGGATGCATTGATGATGAACAAGCGCGTCGCAAAAAAATTTCTCTACTACCGACAGAATATTTGATCTATCTACTCGAGCGTTTCTTCCTTTAAAAAGTGTAAAAGTAATGTCTATCGGTTTATCAAAATTTTTCCCCGATAATTGATTTTCCATTAATCCGCAATATATCTCTTTGGCCTGGTTATTTAAAATAAAGTGCAGGTTTCGATAAACGTTCAAATTAAGATATATTTTCTTGGCTGGTTTTGTCTTTCTCGGAAGACTAACTAATAATGGTGATATAATTTTCATAATTTTTCTATCTCTGAACTACAAAGTAATTTAATATCGGCTCGTATCCGTTCCTCTGACCAATCCCACCATTTTAAATCAAGAAGTTTTTTAATAGTTTCTTCATCAAATCTCTTACCTATCTCTCGCGCCGGATTTCCGGCTACGATCGCGTAAGGCGCGACATCTTTCGTGACTACCGCGCGCGCGCCTATTACCGCACCATCGCCTATGGTCACGCCAGATAATATTGTCGCCCCATAGCAGACCCACACGTCATTTCCGATTATTATATCGCCCTTTCCGACTTCAAATTCTTTAATTTCCTGCGCTTCGGGCCAGTCGCCGCCGAACGCCGGGAATGGATAAGTCGTTATCCAATCTTTCCGGTGTTCTCGGCCAAGTAAAATAACGACTTCATTCGATATCGAGCAAAATTTACCTATTTTTAAACTACCAGCACCGCGCCCTCTGAAAACGATAGGCTTTCCGTATGTATATTTTCCCACTTCCATATATTAATCTTTTTTAATTTCCGACCATTTCCGGCCGTCGCTCTCTCTTATCGCTTCTTGTTTGGTATACCGATCCCAGCGTTCAAGAATAACCTGACAATATTTTTCGTCGAGTTCCATCGTGTACCCGATGCGCCCGGTCTTATGCGCCGCCATTAGTGTAGATCCGCTTCCGCCGAATAAATCAGCCACGACATCGTTTACAAAGCTGGAGTTTTTAATCGCTTTCATTATTATCCATTCTGGCTTTTCGGTCGGATGGACATATTGGCTCGATGCTTTACGCGGCATATCCCAGACGTCATATTCGTCGCGCGTATCTCTAAAATAATGCGTTCCCTCTTTCCAACCATATAAAACCGAAACGGCCTTTGACTTCGTGACTTTCTTTCCCTTAGCTATCCACTCGTGCTTATAGCGATAGTCGTTCCATCCGTAGCTGGCATTATCTTTTACCCAAATAATAACCCCAGAAAAATATAAACCAGCATTCTGAATACATTTATGAAAACTCGGATAGCTACTCCACCCGGAACACACGTAATAAGCCCCCCCCCCCTGACAAAATTGATTCCATCGATACGAAGACTTTATTCATAAAATCTTCGAACATTTCTGGGGTCATGTGGTCGTTCTTGATTCCCTCGCTGGTATTTTCGCCTGCGCCTTTATAATTTACATTGTACGGCGGATCGGTGAATATCATTTTAGCTGTTCTTTCCTGCATTAATTTTTTAATATCTTCCAAATCGACACTATCGCCGCACATCATCCTGTGCTTTCCTAAAATAAAAATATCGCCCTTATTAACTTTAGGGACGACAATATTTTTTAGTTCTTTATCTATATCAAATTTTTCTTCTTTCTCGTCAATTAAATTTCTTAAATCCATTTGGTCGCTTATTTCTTTCTCGCCAAATCCGGCGGACGACATAATATCAAAACTAAAATTTTCAAGAAGTTTATCCCAGTCAAATTCGCCTTTAGATATATTAGTCGTTAAGTTCGCTTCTTTTTCTTCCTCGTCTGTTAAGGCACGATTTGGAACGCGAACGTCTACTTCCTCAATCCCGATGTCTGCTAATAATGCCAATCTTTGATGGCCTCCGACTAATCGGTTATTAGTGTTGATAATAATCGGCATTATCATGCCGAGCTTTTCAAGACTTTTTTTAAGTTCTTCTTTTTTAACTAAACTAATTTTCCGCGGATTATAATCGCTTGGTATTAATTCCGATACTTTTCTGATTTCGTTATGCCAAATTATTTTCTCATCCATATAATTAAAAAGGGATATTTTCGACCCTTATCTCATCATCCCCGGCCATTTCTTCTTCGGGAAAATCAACGATTGATTCCGGCGCGGCAGGAGTTGACGATGCGACTGGTTTTATTTCTACCGGCTTAGGCGTAGCAGTCGTTAAAAACTCAAAATTATTAACCACTATTTCCGTCACGTATCTTTTAACTCCGTCTTTTTCTGTCCAATTTCTTGTCTGCAATTCACCCTCGACTAAAACCTTACTGCCTTTCTTTAAATATTTAGAAAATGTTTCGGCCAATTTTCCCCAGATAACCAAATTATGAAATTCGGTTTTTTTCTGTTGCTGACCCTGTTGGTCTTTCCATACTTTATTTGTCGCGATTGCGCATGATGCGACCGACCTGCCGCTTGGCGTTGTTTTTAATTCGACATCCTTTGCAAGGTTGCCGATTAGCGTTGCTCTGTTCATATTGGTGTTAGTTATTCGACAAATTCATTTGCCGATTTTTATAAATAATTTTTGTTGGTAATTCAGACTTGGAAAAATTAAATAAACTTTTTAATCTATCCTGCCAAGTAAAATAATTAAGTTGCGGAATAAATAAAATTGGACAATATTTCTTTTTCGTCTTTACGATTTTGATTATCCTCTTGCCTGTGCTATGCATCCACCGGCGATGTTTTTTCTCTTTGTTTGTCATAGTGTTTTATAATTAAATTATATCATTTTTCAAGTTCTTTAGCAAGTGTCTTTTTCCACAGTTCGGCTATCGTTTCCATGCTATACTTAGCTATAAATTCAGGCCTTTTTTGGTTAACATCATCTATCCTAAATTGTGGCATTCTTAATTTCATTAGATCTGCCATCCACCCCTTTTCATCGGTCACCAGGCGATCTATGCAGGGCCGGCCAAGAATATAGGCCATAACCGTCTTATTATTGCTCTTTACGGCGTATTCTTTGGTGTCCATGCGAGGATTAATCACGATATTGCCCTTTCTAACCTCATCATTGACCGTTTCAAGTGTCCATGGAACGAATTTAACCCCTATTTTTTGGCTCTCTACCTGCCCCCTGGCGCGCTCATCGGCTATAACGGTCAATGTATCGCCTTTCCCAGTTATGCGCTCAAGGGTGGGCAAAATAGCCTTTAGGCTCTTAATTGTGCCGCTATTGCCGTACCAGATATAATTAATCGGGGTTTTTTCATAATTCAATGGCTGACGGCATCCGTCCATAAATTCCTGATAATATTCTAAATCGTGGCCGTCCGGTATCTTATAACAAATTTTATTAGGGAAATTACTTTGCACCCATTTTTTTATTTTATTAGTCGAAGTAACCACAAAATCCATTAAATCTATCATGATTTTCAGTTCTTCCTCTCGATTAATCCATTCCGCATCACATAAATCAAAAGCTAATTTAATTCCACGATTATTATTTTTTAAAAATCTCGACACTTCTTGAAATTTTTGGTTAAAACATTTTTGAAAAATTATCAAATCGTATTGTCTTAAATCCGTTCCCTCGTCAGCCACCTCTGCGCCAAGATATTTTGCCGGCCACTCCGCCCTGATTCGCGCGCTCGCGGCCGTACGATGTTGCGGACATTGGATATAAAATGGAACAAATAAAATTTTACTCTTTAATTTTTCCATAGAATAATCTTTTATTTATTTGCAGTTCTTCATTTTTTTGGCTTCTTGGTCTGTTCGGCGCGGCGTGATCGTGATAAATAATGGCCGTATAAAGAAATTCAAACTTTATCCCTATGCCGGCGAGTAACCATCCGAAGTGTCTATCTTCTAATCCATATCCGACAAAATCCTCGTCAAATCTGACCTCGCCTAAATCTTCGCGCCAAATGGCAAAACTTCCCGATGAGAAATGATGCCATATAAAAGCATTATTTTTTTCTCTTATCCAATATTGCTGCGGATTTCCCTGCTCTAAGTCTTTCTCTGGGTCAAAATTTTTGACGTCTTTTTCTAAACTGGCAGGAAAACTACTGCGATATCCTACCGAACAATAACCACGTTTTGTCTTTTTATATTCCTCTATCAATTCAGGGTGAGGCAGACAGTCATCATCAGCGAATATAAGCAACTCTCCTGTCGCGGCCGCAATTCCCATATTTCTTGCCACCGACGGTGTAGCCTTATCGGTGTTTCCTGTTCTAACTAATTTATCAGCTAATTTTAAAATTTCTAATCCTTGCTCGGTCGTATATTCCGTTCCGTCATCGGCCACAATTATTTCTACTTCCTGCTTAGAATATCGTTGAAATAAATCGCTATTTAAATGCTTAATCAGAGTATCGTAGCGGTTAAATGTTGTTATGATATAAGAGATTTTCATTTTATTTTTTTCTATCTTCACCAATCCCTATAAAATCAACGCCATTAAACTTGTTCATGGGGATAATTTTTACTATTTCGATGTTCTCTTTCTCTAACGTCTTTCTGATATTTTCTGCTTCCGAATCCCATGATGGTGATTGTGTAGATATAAGCATTATATACCTGCGATTTTTTCTAATAGTCATATTATTTTTTCTTGTGGCAAACTCCAATAATGAAAATGCCACGCTTATTTAAATTATCTAAATTCCCTTTGACTCGTTCAAAATTGACCAGTTCCACGCCCTCTTGGATAAAGATTTCCTCATGGTCAAAGTATTTCGTTATTATGTCGTAGGCTTCTTGAAAAGTGTAAACGACCTTATGGTACTTGCTCGGATTGACGAGGGGAATTGAATAAACAAATTTTCCGTCATCTTTCAGGCAGTCTTTAATTCCCTGTAAAAATAAATTGGGGTCTTCTAAATGTTCTATGGTTTCAAAACTGGTTATCAAGTCAATTTCTTTTTTACCAAAAAAATAATCAATTCCGTCACTTTTGTCTTCAAAATTTAATATTCTGCATGTCCCGTTTTTATCTTCATCGCTGTAGACAAAATCGTTGGCAAAACCTACTGATTTACTATCTATATCGCCACCGTATTTTTCAGCCCCCAGCATTCCCATTATTTTTAAACCGTAGCCAGTACCGCAGGCGACATCTAAAATTTTGCCCACTTTGGCGTATCTGGTCGCAAAAGCGTACCGAATTAAATGCTCGGCCATTGTTTGCGCGTGGCAGGTGTTATTCGGAACAACGCGCTCGCCGGTAAAAATTGGCTCTGTCATACATTTTCAATATTATATTTTTTATTAAACTTTTCTCGATTCTCGGCTTTATATTTCCCAGCATTGTCTATTAAGGCGATCGTCTTGCTTTCAAAATGATGAATCAGAATATTATTAACTGACATCGCCGGATGACCAGCTTTTTCAAATCTTTTCCATAAATCGGTGTCTTCGTACCAGAGCATTCCGAATTGCTCGTCTATAAAAAACCCCTCTTTTGGCTTTTCAAGTTTTGCCATCA
>ERZ795054.660-NODE-660-length-39877-cov-4.612224_pt1 | contig 39877 bp, 28 predicted proteins | sample MGYA00375138_ERZ795054 | MGnify/ENA primary metagenome ERZ795054 (study PRJEB30183, sample SAMN05720215) | anaerobic digester metagenome | isolation source: active sludge of municipal wastewater-treating anaerobic digesters | place: USA | collected 2014-12-23 ... | reverse complement strand
CACCAAAGCCAACGGCATGGGCATGGGCCTGGCGGTATCCAAGACCATCGTCGAGGCGCACAAGGGAAGAATCTGGGCGGAGAACCGGCCGGAGGGCGGCGCATGTTTCTGTTTCACGCTGCCAATTGCCGCCGGTGAGCGGCAACGGGAAGATGGCAAGTGAGAACACCGCACTGCGATTCTCCTGCTCTTGCGACTGGTTCCTCGCCCCGAGCCACGGTTTTCGTTGTGGACGACGATATTTCCTTCCTGCGGGCCGTCTCCCGGTTGCTGCGGGCCTCGGGACATCACGTTGTCGCCTGCAGTTCGGCGATGGAGTTTCTGGCGGAACTCAAACCGGACACCGCAGGGTGTGTCGTTGCCGACCTGCAGATGCCGGGCATGGACGGCATGGCGTTGCAGGCGGCTCTTCAAAAAGTGGGCAGCCTTTTGCCGGTGATTCTCCTGACGGGTCATGGGGATATCCCCACCACGGTGCGCGCCATGCGGGGCGGGGCGGAAGATTTTTTGACCAAGCGTGCGCCGCGGACGGAGCTGATCGCCGCCGTGCAGCGCGCGCTGGCTAGGGACGAACGCGAGCGAACGGAGTGCGCCCGTTTGCTGGCGCTGCGCCAGCGTTTTGAGCAACTGACCGACCGCGAGCTTGAAGTCCTGCGCCACGTTGTCCAAGGCAAACTCAACAAACAGATCGCCGCCGATCTCGGCATTCATGAGCGCACGGTCAAACTCCACCGCACCAGCATCACCACCAAACTCAACGTTCATTCGGTGGCTGAACTGACGCGGCTGGTGCAGGAGGCGCGAGTGCTGTAGGCCGCTCTCCCCACTCGCCACTCTTCTGACCTTCCCCAAAGGGCAGTAGCCGAGATCTGTCCGTTCCCCGAGACTGCCCGTCATGCAGGCGCGTTGCATGGCCGGTGACATCATTCGTGTGACAGTCGTGGATGACGACGATAGTATATGCCGGTCGTTCAGCCGATTGCTCCGCATGGCGGGATTCCAGCCCGTCTGCTATGCCTCCGCCGAAGCCTTGCTCGAGGACACCAGGCGCCCTCGGTTCGACTGCTTGGTGCTCGACATTCAGTTGGGCGGCATGTCCGGTCTGGACTTGAGCCAGCGGCTGGCGGCAGTCAGAGACAGCACCCCGGTGATTTTCATCACGGCGCACGATGATCCGGAAGTGCGCGCCGAGGCGCTGGCCCGCGGCTGCGCCGGATACTTTCGGAAGAACGAACCCGGGGAGCGGGTGCTGGAGGCCATTCGGCGCGTAATCCCGCAACCTCCCTTAACCTCTGTCCATCGGCCCTAAAGTAGCGCAACAGCCAGGACAAACCCACTCGACCTGCTTGCCTTTGAACCAACTGAATACATGACCATCATGAAAACACTGATTCGTTTCGCCACCCTCGGACTGGTCGCGCTCGCGCTGCCCGTGTTAGCCCAGCAACCCTCCGCCGCTGAACGCGCGGCGATGTTGAAGGCCACCATGACCGCCAGCCAGGCGGTCCTCAAACAATACGAGTGGGTTGAAACCACCGTCATCAGCCTCAAGGGCGAGGAAGAATCCCGCCAGATGAACCGCTGCTATTACGGCGCGGACGGCGGCGTGCAGAAGGTGCCGCTCACCACGCCTCTTCCCGCCAAGAAGAAACGCGGACTGCGCGGGAAGATCGCCGAAGCCAAGCAGGAGGAATTGACCGACTACATGAAAGAGGCCGTGGCGCTGGTGAAGAGTTACGTGCCGCCCACGCCGGTGCTGATTCAGGCGGCCAAGGACGCCGGCAAAGTTTCGCTGGACGTCCTCGAACCCGGCCGTCGCGCCCGTCTGAACTTTCGCGATTACCTCAAGCCCGGCGACAACTTGGGCGTGGAAGTGGACCTGACGAGCAACCGGCTCCTCGCGCTCACGGTCAAGACCTACTTAGACAGCGCCAAGGACGTGGTGGACCTCCAGGCCGGGATGGGCACACTGGCCGACGGCACCAGTTACGCCGACGCCATCACGCTGAATGCGCCGGCCAAGAAGCTCACGGTAAAAGTGGACAACTCCGGCTACCGTAAAACCAATTAAGCCCGGAACTGCCCCCTGTTCCGAACCCCCAAAGCAGTATGAAGACTACATCGAGATTGACGGCCATAGGCCTCGGGCTGGCGCTGGGGCAGGCCGCACTGCTGGCGACGGCTCAGTCGGCCGACCCCGGCTGGCCGCGCGTGTTCAAGCAGGACAAGAAACAACTCACCGTCTATCAGCCCCAGGTGGACTACTGGAACGGCTACACGAACATCCACTTCCGCTGCGCCATCGCCGTCAAGGGCGTGACCAAGCAGGAAAAGTTCGGAGTCGCGGAAGTGGACGCCGTGACGGTGACGGACCACGCGGCGCGCATCGTGGCCCTGGTGCCGACGCAGCGCGAGTTGCGCTTCCCCAACTGCTCGGACTCCGAGTTGGCCGCGTTGCGCCGCGCGGTGGACGAACTCAAGCCGCCGGGTCAGGCCCTGACCGTTTCGTTGGACCGGGTGTTGGCCTACCTGGATCCGGCTCAACACGCGACGCAACCGGCCATCGAAGTGAATCTCGAACCGCCCACGATCTTCTACAGCCGGCAGCCGGCCATCCTGGTCATGTTCATGGGCGAGGCGCAGTTCAAGCCCGTCGAAACCAATCGGACGGACCTGCTGTTTGCGCTCAACACCAATTGGGACGTGCTCTACGACACCGCCACCCAGCGGTATTACCTGTTGAATGGCGACAACTGGCTTGTCGCGTCCGATGCGAAGGGGCCGTGGACCGCCGCCACGAGTCTGCCGACTTCTTTCTGGGCGTTGCCCGCGACCGAGAATTGGGCGGAAGTGCGCGCCAACCTGCCTGGCAAGAAAGCCAAGTCCACACCGACTGTATTTGTGAGCACGCAACCGGCGGAACTGATCCTCACGGATGGTGATCCGAAGTATCGTCCCATCGAAGGCACGAGCCTGCTGCTGGTGGCGAACACCGAGTCCATTGCCTTCCTGAATTCAGGCGAGGCGAGATTCTACTTCCTGGTGGCGGGCCGGTGGTTCCGCGCCACGAGCCTGCAAGGGCCTTGGTCCGCGGCCAGCCGGGATTTGCCCGCGGACTTCGCCCGGATTCCAGACAACGATCCCGTCGCGTTTGTGAAGGCGTCCGTGCCGGGCACCCGCGAGGCTAAAGACGCCGTGCTGCTGGCCTCGATTCCCAGCACCACCACCGTCCCAATCGCGCCCGTGACGGAAACCGTGACCTACACGGGCGCGCCGCAGTTCGTCACCATCCCGAGCACCACGGTCCAGTACGCAGTGAATACGCCGAACCAGGTCTTTCTGGTCAACGGCGGTTACTACTGGTGCTACGGGGGCGTCTGGTATTCCAGCGCGAGCGCGACCGGTCCATGGAGCTTCTGCACCAGTGTGCCGGCGGCCATTTACACGATCCCGCCCTCCAACCCCAATCACAACGTCACTTATGTTGTGGTCCAGAGTTCAACACCGACCACGGTGGTTTACAGCCAAACCTCCGGTTACAGCGGCGAATATGTGGCGGCTACAGGCGTGCTGATGTTCGGCATGGGCATGCTGGCGGGCGCGGCGATCACGGACGATTACCATCATCATTACTACTACCCGCCTCCTTATCACTATTCCTACGGCTGTGGTGCCGTGTATCACTACGGTCATGGCGGCTACTATGCTTCCGCGCATGTCTATGGCCCCTACGGGGGGGCGGGGCGCACCGCCTCCTACAATCCTTACACCGGCACTTACGCGCGTTCGAGCTACGCGTATGGCCCTTACGGCAGCGCGGCGCGAGGGGCGGCGTATAATCCCTACACTGGCACTTCGGCGGCGGGCCGCGCAGTGAGCACACCTTACGGGTCGGCGAGACAGGGGGTGGCCTACAATCCCTATACTGGGGCGCGGGCGGCCGGCGGACAGGTGAACACGGCCTACGGTTCGGCTGGAAGAGGCGCGGCCTACAATCCGACGACGGGCCAGGGCGCGGCGGGCCGCTACGCCTCGGGCGAATATGGGAGCGCGGGCGCGCTACGAACCACAGAGGGCAGTGGCATGGCGGCGTGGGATACCAAATACGGCCAGGGTGCCGTCGGCAAGTCCCAGTCGGGTGATTACTACGCGGCGAAAGACGGCACCGTCTACAAGAAGGACTCCAGCGGCAACTGGTCCCAGAATTCGGGCAGTGGCTGGGAGAGCACCTCCAAACCGCAGCCCTCTTCCGCAAGGCCACAAACCGCCAGCAGTTCCAGCCGCCAGCCTCAGGCCAGTTCCGTATCGCAGGCGCGTGCGACCCCGCCGAGCGCCTCTCCTGCTTCAACCACATGGAGCCAGAACAAATCGAGCTTGGAATCGCAGGCGCAGGCGCGCTCCTGGGGCAACCAACAAACCCAGCGCGCCAGCCAGTACCAATCCTCCGCTTCGCGCTCGCGGTCGTCCGCCTCCAGTTACTCGGGCGGCGGGCGCTCGCGCGGGGGACGTGGCCGGTGATCTCACAGAATTCAACTGTTTGAGCGAAAGAAAGCAAACGTGCAAGAGACAAAACTGAAAACCGTGAAACCCAGAATCCTCAAGTTCACACTGGGCTTCCTGTTCTAACCGACCTAATCTCACCAATGGCACACATAGAAGTGGTAAGCCTCCCTAACCGGGTCTCAGCGATCGCCACGGCGTGCAGTCTCGTGCTCACGACGTTCAACGCAGCGCAAGCGCAAGCCGGGGAATTTGCTGATGCCGGCTTGTCTCACCCGCTCACGCTCGCGCCCGCCGATGCTACTTCCTCCGGCGGCGGCGCGGAGGTTGACGACGAAAAGGCCAAAGCCGCCGCCTTGGCCAAGGCGACACTGAATCCCATCGCCAGCCTGATCAGTCTCCCGCTGCAAAACAACTTCGACTGGGGCGCGGGGCCGAGTGACGACGGCTTCCAATACAAGCTGAACGTGCAACCGGTGATTCCGATTTCGCTCAACGAGAACTGGAACGTCATTTCACGGACGATTGTGCCCTACGTCTATCAAGAGAATTACATCGGCACCTCCAGCCAGTCGGGCCTCGCCGATGCCGTCCAGAGTCTCTTCTTTTCGCCGGTCAAACCGACGAAGAACGGATGGATTTGGGGTGCGGGCCCGGTGTTGCAGCTTCCCGCCGCTACCGATGATTTGTTGGGCGAGGAGAAGTGGGGCGCCGGTCCGACGGCGGTGATCTTAAAACAGCAGGGACACTGGACCTATGGCGCTTTGGTCAACCACGTCTGGTCCTTTGCCGGCGAAAGTGATCGTGCGGACGTCAACCGGACGTTCCTCCAGCCCTTTGTTTCCTACACCACCAAAACGTTCACCAGTCTCGGGCTGAACGCCGAGTCCACGTACGACTGGGAGCGAGAGCAATGGACGGTGCCCGTCAACGCCTTTGTGCAGCAGTTGTTGAAATTGGGCAAACAGCCAATCTCACTGCAATTGGGCGGACGCTATTACGCCGAGGGTCCGAGCGGAGCGCCGGAGTGGGGCTTGCGCTTCCAGGTCTCGTTCCTGTTTCCGAAATGATGAAAGTCCACCAGCGAGACGACAAACAAGTCAAACCCAGAAAATAACACCCAGATACAATCTCATTGCCACCGCAGTCGTTAGCGAGCTGGCGGCAATCCATCACACTGCAACAAACAAACCGATGAAAAGAACAACCATAATCGCCGCCCTCAGCCTCGCGCTGGGAGCGGCCATCGTGCTGCCCGCCAGCGGGCAGCAAACCACCGGCACGCCGGGTTCCCCCAGCGTTGCCGAAACCAAACAGCGGTCGCATCTGCCGATGCCGAACACGCCTCGGCCCACCTTGACCACCTACGATGCGAAGAACCCGGACAGCAAGTTCCCGCCTATCGAGCAACTGCGTCCGCCCAAGGGCGCGCCCAACGTGCTGATCGTCTTGATTGACGACGCGGGGTTCGGTTCGTCCAGCACCTTCGGCGGGCCCTGCCAGACGCCGACCTTGGAGAAGCTGGCGAAGGGCGGCCTCATGTACAATCGCTTCCACACGACCGCCATCTGCTCGCCGACCCGCCAGGCGTTGCTCACCGGGCGCAACCACCATTCCTGCGGCATGGCCGGCATCACCGAGATTGCGACCGGCGCGCCGGGCTACTGCTCAGTTCGGCCCAACTCCATGGCGCCCCTGGCGGAGACGCTCAAACTCAACGGCTACTCCACGGCGCAGTTCGGCAAGAACCACGAAGTCCCCGTCTGGGAGACCAGCCCCGTCGGCCCCTTTGACGCCTGGCCCACGGGCGGCGGCGGCTTCGAGTACTTCTACGGCTTCCTTGGTGGCGAGGCGAACCAGTGGTACCCGACGCTCTACGAAGGCACTACGCCGGTGGAGAACAAGAAGACGCCCGAGCAAGGCTACCACCTCATGACGGACATAGCTGACAAGGCCAGGAAATGGATCGGGCAGCAGAAGGCGCTGGCCCCCGACAAGCCCTTCTTCATCTACTTCGCCCCTGGCGCCACCCACGCGCCGCATCATGTGGCGAAGGAATGGGCGGACAAATACAAAGGCAAGTTTGATCAGGGCTGGGACAAACTGCGCGAGGAGACCTTCGCCCGCCAGAAAAAGCTCGGAGTCATCCCGGCGGGCTGCCAACTCACCGCACGCCCCAAGGAGATACCCGCTTGGGAGGCAATGCCCGAAGCGTTCAAGCCTGTGCTGCGCCGGCAAATGGAAGTGTACGCCGGGTTCATGGAGTACACCGACCACGAGGTTGGCCGCGTGGTGGAGATGCTGGAAAAGCTGAACATCCTCGATGACACGCTCATTTACTACATCGTCGGCGACAACGGTGCCTCCGCTGAGGGCAACATCAACGGGTGCTTCAACGAGATGGGCTACTTCAACGGGCTGCAAGCCCTCGAGACGCCCGAATACCTGTCGGCGCGGCTCGACAAACTCGGCGGGCCGGAATCCTACAACCACTATGCCGTAGGCTGGGCGCACGCCATGAACACCCCTTACCAGTGGACCAAGCAGGTCGCCTCCCACTGGGGCGGCACGCGCACCGCCACCGTCGTCCACTGGCCCAAGGGCATCGAGGCCAAGGGCGAGATTCGCTCGCAGTTCACCCATGTGATTGACGTAGCCCCGACGGTCCTCGAGGCGGCCGGTCTCCCGCAGCCGGAGTCGGTGAACGGCATCCAGCAGGACCCCATCGAGGGGACCAGCATGCTCTACTCATTTGACAATGCCAAAGCCCCCGAACGGCACGACGTCCAATACTTCGAGATCATGGGCAACCGCGGCATCTACTACAAGGGCTGGTCCGCGGTCACGAAACACTATACGCCCTGGATTCGGGCTAAGAGCCCCGCCTTCGACGACGATGTGTGGGAGCTCTACGACGGGAGCAAGGACTGGAGCCAGGCGAATGACCTCGCCAAGCAGATGCCGGAGAAACTCCACGAGCTGCAGCGGCAGTGGCTGATCGAGGCTGCGCAATACAAGGTGCTGCCCCTGGACGACCGGATCTTCGAGAAGCTCGACCCGGACCTCGCTGGCCGGCCGGTGCTGATCAAGGGCAAGACCCAGCTCCTGTTCGGCGGCATGGGACGCCTCTCGGAGAACTGCGTCCTGAACATCAAGAACAAGTCGCACTCTATCACCGCCGACATCGTGGTGCCGGAGAAGGGCGCTCAGGGCGTCATCATCTGCCAGGGCGCCAACATCGGCGGGTGGACGCTGTATGCCCACAACGGCAAGCTTAAGTACTGCTACAACTGGGGTGGCTTCAAGCACTTCATGGTCGAGGCCAAGGACCCGCTCCCAGCAGGCCAGCACCAGGTCCGCATGGAGTTCGCCTACGCCGGCGACGGCATGGGCAAGGGCGGCAAGGTGACCCTTTACACCAACGGCAAGAAGGTCGGCGAGGGGAATGTCGAGGCAACGCTGGCGACGATCTTCTCGGCCGACGACGGTTGCGATGTCGGTGAAGATTCGGGTGCGGCGATTTCGCCGGACTATGGCCCGGTCGGCAACGCCTTCAACGGCGAGGTCAAGGGCGTGCAGCTCTCGATCGCGGATGACCCGAATAATCACGAGGTCGACCCCCAGGACGCCATCCGGGCGGCCATGGGACGGCAGTAAGCCATTCGTTCGTGAACCACGTGGGCTGGTCCATGCCGGACTGGCCATCGGACCGGCCCGCGAATTCACGGTCGAGACAACGAACGAGACAAGACAAACCCAAACAGACTATGACCGAAGTGGTGTTCTTCCGGCGGGACGACGTGCCCGCCCACATCGCGGAGAAGTCGGCCGAAATCCGGCGGCTGCTCAAGCTGCCTGCGGAGCCGCAGAGATTCGTGCTCACCTATTCGCCGGCGCGCGGGGCGGACAACGAATTGGCCGTCAACAGCCGCTCGATGTTGCAGATCATGCAGGCTTTTGCCAGCCGTGTGGACGTGCCCGAGGCCCATCTCAAGGATCACAGCACGTGGCCCTCGCTGGAGAACGCCCCCGCGACGGAGGGCCCCCGGCAAACCGCACGGATTCAAAGCGGCAAGGAGAAGCCGGCCAACGCGTTTGCCGCCGTGCGCTATCGCGACTACTGGTTCTGGATTGACAACGGCGACCTGCTCAGCAAGCGCTCGTTGACGGTCGTAATGCTCTTATTCACGCTGGCGGATACCGGCAGCCCCGAGAAATTCCCGCTGATCACCATCCCGGCGCAATAGCCTTCCGAAACACACCAAATGAAACCAACGAAAGTGAACAACGCACCCACACGGTTTGCCTCGGCACTCGTCTCGGGGGCCGCCTGCACCCTTTGCGCCCACGCCGGCGGGATTTCACTCTATGAAATCGCCACGCCCGATGTGGGCCTGGCTTCCGCCGGTTACGCCGCCCGGGCCCAGGATGCATCCACAGTGTTTAGGAATCCGGCGGGCATGAGCCTCCTCGCGGGCGCGCAATTCCAGGGAGGTCTCCAACTCACCTACGGCGACGTGGCATTCTCTAAGAATGCGGACGATACGAGTCCATCGCTCCGGGACGACGGCGACGGCGGCAACGCCGTGGGCGCCTTGCCGGCCGGCGGCCTGTTTTTGGTCCAGCCGCTCTCCGACCGTTTCGCTGTGGGCATTGGCGCACTTTCGTATTGCGGGTTGATGGAGGAATTCGACGACAACTGGGTCGGTCGATACTACGTCCAGAAAGGCTCGCTTCTCGGCATGAGCCTCATGCCGTCAGTAAGCTTCAAAGCGACCGAGTGGCTTTCGATCGGCGCGGGGTTGAACGCGATGTACGGCTACATGAACACCGAGGTCGCCGTCCGTACCCTCGCGCCGGGTGACGGCCAGTTGACGATCAAGGACGAGACCTGGGGCTTCGGCGCCAACGTGGGCGTGTTGGTGGAGCCGCGCAAGGGCACCCGTTTCGGCGTCACTTATCTCTCGCCGGTAGGCCTGGATTTCGAAGAACGCCCGACCTTCAGCAACCTGGGAGGACTGGGCGGCGGCATCTTCGCCAACCCGCCTCAATTGGACTTGGGCGTGACCGTGCCGCAGTCGGTGATGTTCAGTGCCTATCACGAACTGAACCCGCGGTGGGCGCTCATGGTCAACGTGGGCTGGCAGAACTGGGAGCAGTTCGGCAAAGTGGACGTGGGCGTGGATGCGGAGAATCCCACCAGCTTGTCGAAGAACCTCAAGCACCAAGACACCTTGCATGGTGCGATCGGAGCCCAGTATCGGATTTCCGACCATTGGACGCTCTCGGGCGGCGCTGCTTACGATAGTTCGGCGGTGGACGACGCGGATCGCACGCTCTCGCTGCCGATGGGTGAGGCGTACCGCATCGGCCTGGGTGCGCACTGGCAGGTGAGCGAGAAGGTGAACCTGGGCGCGGCCTACGAATTCCTGTGGAGCGGGGACATGCCGGTGGTGCAGGACTCGAACTACCGCGGCAGGGTGTCGGGTTCGTTCCGAGACAGTTGGTTCTCGTTTGTCACCGTTGATCTGACGTGGAAATTCTGAATGAACAAAGAGGCGATAGACCAGGAACTCAAAGATGGGCATCTCCGAAGCGACTTATGCTCGCCTGCGAAACCCTGGTCACGGCTGGCAAACCAAGACCGTCCAGGTCAAAAATCGGTCGGACAATCGCCCGACGAGCCAGGACAACGACTGCACCGACTGCCAGAGGGTTGATCGCTCGTGAAAAGCGCTGGCTGCTACTCGCGCGAGCGCTGCGCGACTTCACCGGCCAACCGACGAATGAACACTGACCTTCAACGCCAGCACATGGTGAGAACAGAGGGACGACACAGCTCTCTGCTCCCCTTGTTGCCTCCTCTTGGATTCTCGGCCCAGTGAGCCAGGGGGCTGTTCCTGTGAAGCTCGACAGAACAAGCGTGCGGGGTCGAGGGTTGCCGCTTGGATTGCTGCTCACCTTGCTCTTCACGGCTGCTAACCCTGGCGCGTCCCATGCCCGCGTCGCCACCGCCGAAGCCACCCCCCCTCCGCACAGATTTCGTCCGCCACCACTGCGCCTGCGGAGGAGGGACCCGAACGATTGAAGCAGCAGGTCCGAATCACGGTGGAGACGAACAGCCTGGCCGCTGCAGCCGCCACCAACAGTGTCGCCCCCAAGGAGAAATCATCCCAATTGAAAGCCATCTGGGAGGGCTGGGATGGACTCCATTTTGAACTCGAGCGGAAGACGCTGCTCGGTCAGCGGGTGCCGGGCGTCACCATCTGGCACCGTACCTGGTCGATACGGGCGACATAGCCTCCCAAGGCGCGCTGGTGCTTGGCGCGGAAGCAGCCTGGATGAACGGGCCATTGTCCGTCCAGGGTGAGTATCTGCACTCTTTTGTTGAACATGCGGCCGGCAGCGGCTTGAACTTTGATGGCTTCTATGCCTCCGTGGGATGGCTTCTCACGGGCGAAAGCCGGCCGTACAACCGGGCCGAGGGTGTCTTCGATCGGGGGGTTCCCAAGCGGAACCTCGACTTCGGTCGTGGGGGCTGGGCTGAAGCCGGGCGCAAGAGGACCGAGACCGAAAGGCGCCGGTAATCGGGTGCCGGGGCCTTCGATCTGGCACAAATTGGTTGGTTGCCGCCAATCGGGGCCGATACCAGAATGATCCTCATGAACACTCGGTACCTCTCTCAGGCTCTGCGTGACATGTCGTTCCCGGCATTCGTCCTCCTCGCGGCTCTCGCAGTCACCGGCGCGAACCAATTCCCCGGCGAAGCCGTCGGCGGTCAGACCGCACGACTGCCGGATGACCGTGACGGGGAGGCCGCAGGCGGAGCGATCGAAGGCACCCGACTCGGCATCGACAGGGAACGGTTCACGCTCAATGGGCAGCCTGCGTTTCTGTTGGGCATCAGTTACTATGGGGGACTGGGAGCCGGCATCGAGACGCTGCGCAAGGATCTCGATGCCTTGAAATCCCATGGGTTCAACTGGATTCGCCTCTGGGCAACCTGGTCCTATGCGGGACACGACGTTTCCGCGGTCGATGTGCAGGGGCGTCCGCGCGAGCCGTATATGTCGCGCCTCAAGACCCTCGTGGCCGAATGCGACAGGCGCGGAATGGTTGTGGACGTCACCTTGAGCCGCGGCCGAGCCGCCATCGGCGGGGGCATTCCCGATCTGCAGGCGCACCGGACCGCGGTGCAATCGATCATCGCCGCCCTGGGTGAGAGGGCCAATTGGTATCTCGACCTGGCCAACGAGCGTGATGTTCGGGATGCGCGCTTTGTCTCGACGCAGGAGGTGCGGGAATTGCGTGACCTGGCACGGCGGTTGGCGCCGGGGCTGGCGGTGACGGCCTCGTTTGGAGGGCATGACCTGGGCGAAGCCTATGTGCGCGAGGCGCTCATCGAGGCCAGGCTCGATTTCGTCGCGCCACACCGCCCCCGAGCGGCGGGAACCGCCGCCCAAACACTCTTGCACACGCAAACGTGTCTGGACGCGATGCGTCAAATGGGGCGACTGGCGCCGGTCCACTACCAGGAACCGTTCAGGCGCGGATACGGCCACTGGGAACCGGTCGCCGCGGATTACCTGACCGACCTGCGCGGCGCGGTCGAGGGCGGCGCCGCAGGGTGGTGCCTGCACAACGGCAGCCGACGGGACGAGAAGAACGACCGCCCTCGCAGGTCGTTCGATCTGCGCGAGCAGTCGCTGTTCGAGCAGCTTGACGATGAGGAGATGGTCGTGGTCCGCCAAGCGAACGACATCGTCAGGAGACCCAGATAAGGACGTCAGTTGATCCTCACCACGGCAGCCGAATAGGCCGGCAACTCGAAGCGAACTCGTTGGCCGGTCAGTTGGACCATGCCGGTCTCCACCCGCACGGCCGTAGGGGCCTCGAGGGTGTTGCGGGCGCGCAGCGAGCCGGGCGCGACCACTTGCATCGACGCCGTCTTCGGAGCCAATTCACCGTTCAAGTCGACTTCGACGCTCCTATCCTCGGCGTTGGGGTTGACCGCCTTGACCACCACGGTTCGGCCGTCCTCGGTGCGGGTTGCAACCACGTTGCATCCTTGCGGATCGCCTTCGACCGTGAGGAATCCGGGGGCGAAGTTATCCCACCAGAGTTTCATCACGACGTAGTTCGGGGCCGGGAACCAGCCGGTGTGATCGAAGTTGATGAACGCGTTGTCCCAGGCGCCGGCTGAGAGGTGGCGCAGGAACAGCGCCGGACCGCCGAGGGTGAATTTCCGGCCCTGGCGCTCATAGGCATTGAGCAGGCCGCCCGCATACAGGCCGGTGCGCCAATCGGTGGACTGCGCGTTCCATTCGGAGTTGTAGATCTCCATCTGCGGATTGGCGGAGGCGGCGATGTAATCGGCAAGCTCGATCAGCAGCTTCTCGTAGCGCTCGACGCCCGTGGCGAAGTTCTGCGGATTCTCGTAGTGGTGGATGCTGATATAGTCGATCACGGGGGCGCACGCATCGATCAGCCCGCGGTTCCAGCGCATGTCGAAGCTGCTGCCGCCGCAGGCGATAATCCTGATGGGGGTGCCGAGTTCGGCGGCCTTGGCCCGCATGGCAGGCGCAAACTCGAGCACCGTTGCGATGTAGGCCTCGATGCCGGCGCCCCAGGTCTCGTTGTCGAGTTCCCAGTAGACCACTCCGTATGGCTCGGGATGCCCGTGGGCGGCGCGGAGAGCCCCCATGGGAGTCGAGGTGTCGCCGTTGCAGTATTCCATCCATTCGAGGGCGTAGGGGAGGTAATCGTCACGGGAGGCAAGTCGGAACTGAGCCGGCGCGCCGCAGCCGGCATCGAGGATGCCTGTATTGATGACCAGCAAAGGCTCCGCGCCGACTCGATTGCAGAGCATCATGTACTCATCCGTGCCCAACGAGTTGATATCCTGGTCCTCCCACATGTAGGCCGAGTAAATGCGCCGCTCGTGCTGCGGGCCCACGGCGTCTTTCCACAGATAGACAGACGCGAAACAGCCTCCCGGCCAGCGGATGATGGGCGGCCGCAGGCCGCGCACAGCATCCAGCAGATCGGGTCGGAACCCGCCGGTGGCCAGGGCGTCCTGTCCCATCAGGCTGACCTGGTCGAGCTTGACGGCGCCTGCTCCCAGCAGCGTGATGCGCAGGGAACCGTCGAGAGTGGCGCCACGTGAGTCGATCTGAAAAGGGTGGTTGGCCCAACCGGCGCGAGGCGGACCCAGGAGGGTCTCGCCGAGCACAGTGTCCTGATCCAGCAACTCGATCTTGATGCCTGCGGGCAGCGAGCCTTTCATCCAGACCGATCCGTGGTAGCGCTGTGGCGTGAGACGGAAATTCGCCTGCTCGATGCCCGTGGGCGCGCCGTCACCCGTCAGGCTGACACTGTATTCGTTATTGAGCGCGTCTGCGACCTTGTCAGCCTTTCCAGAGCCAAAGTGCCTCCAGAAATCGAACTCGAAAGGCTTCGGAGGCAGCGTGGGCAGTCCCGAGAAGAGGACATCTGAGTCATCGAGTCGCGTGACCTTGATATTGCGATAGCGCGCGTGGGTGCCCCACGTGCCAAGGCCGACCATGCCCTTCCGATACGGATTGTCCTCGTCGCGCAGATCGATGATTTGCTCTCCATCGAGCCAGCATTGGATATGGTCGGCTTGACAGCGGATGCGAACGTCGTACCAACGGCCTGTTTGGATGCCGCCATCCCGACCCCGTCCGATTCCACGGCGTCCGCCCTCAACTTCCTTCTCGATGGCGTGGCGGGTATTGTTCCAGCCGCCGAGGTTCAGCCAGTAGAATGAGTCATCGTCTTGGACGCGAAACAGCACCATGAAGCCCTCGGAGCCGCGCTCCTTGAGGGCCTGCAACGTCAGCTCGTAGTCTTCCCAAGCGCTGTCGCCAAACACGAAATGGGCGTCCGTGATCAGTGCGGACTGGACGACTTCGCTGTTTTCGCTCGACCAGTTGCCCATCCCGGCATTGGCCAGCTCGAAACTCCGGTTCCAGACCAACTCGCCCCAGAGACCGCCATTGGCGGAGTGATAGATGTGCTCGAAGAAATGGCCGTAGACATTCGGGTTGATTGCATGGGCCGGGCTGTCGGTGTTCACCGTCAACCCGACTGGCGCCTCCCCGGACTCCGCGGTTGCCGGCCAGCAGCACGCCGTGGACAATCCTGCGAGGGTCAGGCCCGTGATCCTCATCCATCGATTCCAATACTCGATCGCGCTCATACTCTTGGTCGTCAAAAACTCGCCCGCCCGCCGCTCTCCGTCCCCGCGACAGAATCCGAAGACGAACTCTGAGCATATCGGCAGGTGCTCGCATTGTTGTCCGGTCGGCGCTCGACAGGCAAATGCAAAGTCGCCGGCAACGCAAATTCGCCGGCGCGACGGACGTTCGGAGCGGGGCGGAAGCAAGGGCTCAGGATCTGACTTCGGGCTCCGCACCCGGCCCGGTGAACCACTTCGGATCTCCTGTATCTGGTCGGTCAGGGGGCGTGCGAATCGGATGTGTCAGATTCGCGACGATTCTGCCGGGTGCTGCTCGTCCAGTAACGAACGGCCCACGCTTCGCACCGGCACGTGGGCCGCGCAGCATGGTGCGGACTGCCCCGGACCTCCGCCGTATCCCATCTTGACGATGCCGCTCATTTCTTCTCGCGGCACAGCACCGAAGATTCTGGCAAGCAGTCCTATGATGTCAGTGCGTCGATTGACGAGAGCGGCAACACACAAGCCGAAGCAGGCCAAGCAGACGACGACTGAACGAGTGGGTGACCGCCAAAAGGAGCGAGACAGACGGTTGCCTTGCGGCTAACAATGCCCGCAAAACCATGACGAACGATTCGACCATCGCAAAGCTGCAGAGGCCGCGGAGGAGAACTCTCTGTCATCTTCCTCGCATCGCGGGCGTGTGCATCTGCCTTGTGTTCGCCTCGATCGCGGGTTGGGCCGCCGACCTCGATCAGGCCCCCGCCACAGCCGAGTACGAACAAGCCATCGAGGCGGACTGGCTCCGGCAGCTTGCTCGAGCCTGCGCCGCCGATGACGGATCGCGCGTCACCCCCGAGGCCGACGCCGCCGGGGCGTGCGACGGAGCGGTGGACGAGGAAACGGCGTTTCACACCGAACGCCAGGAGCAGCCCTGGTGGCAGGTGGACCTCGGCTCGATCGCATCGCTCTCCCGCATCGTCATTCACAACGCCCGCGACTGCCCTGAGCGCGCGCGAAACCTCCGGCTCCTCCTGTCGGATGACGGGAATGCCTGGCAGGAGGTCTATCGCCATAACGGGCAGATCTTCGGGACGGCGCACGATGGTGTACCGCTGGCCGTTCCGATTGAAGGAAAGCGCGCGCGCTTCGTGCGGGTGATGCTGCCCGACACGGAATACCTGCACCTGAACGAGGTCGAAGCCCATGGGACCGGCGCCCCGCAGCGGAACCTGGCCCTTGGCCAGCCCGCCACCCAGAGCAGCGTAAGCCGGTGGTCCACAGCGCCGGCGGATTGGAAACCGGGCTTGCGAGCGGAAGCCGTCAGGGTCGAGATCGCGAAGGCGCTCGGGCGGGCGGAGCGGTTGTGCGCCGACTTGCGCGGCCTGACCGGCATCCCCGATCTGAGCTCGGAAGCCTCGGCACTCGATGCGCTGCGGGCGGACGTCGGCGGAGCGGCCGCATTGAACTTCGAGGCGGCTCAGGCGCTTTACCTCAAGGTCCGCCGGGCGGGACGGGCACTCGTGCTGAAGAATCCACTGGTGGTTTCCCGTCCGATCCTGTTCCTGATGCGCCCGCGTTATGCCGGGCACGGCCAGATGCTCTACGAGTATGTCGGCTGGTATTACCGCTCGGGCCCGCCGCGTCCCGACGCCGGTGTGTATGTCCTCGATGAACCGGGGCGCAGCATGAAAACCCGCGCCCTGGTCCCGAACTCGGAGTTGAACGGACATTTCGTGACCCTGTCTCTTGCCTACGACGCCCGGACTGTCTACTTCGCCTTCGCCGACCCGACCGGGAAACCGAGTTACGGCCCTGGATTCGCGCCGGTCGCGGAGGAAGTGGGAGTGAAGTACGGCTCCTTTCACATCATGTCGGTCAATACCGACGGATCGCAGTTGCGGCAGTTGACCGACGGCCCGCGCGACGACTTCGATCCATGTCCGCTTCCCGACGGCGGCATCGCGTTCATGTCCACCCGACGCGGCGGCAAGAACCGGTGCGGCGGCGGGAATCCCGAGGCAATCCATGCTTTGCACCGCATGGACGCCGACGGACGGAACATCCGGACACTGTCGTTTCACGAGACCAACGAGTGGCATCCGTTCGTCCTGAACGACGGACGCATCGTTTACACACGGTGGGATTACGTGGACCGCGACGCCGCCTGCTTTCACGGGCTTTGGACGTGCAACCCGGACGGCACCGGCCCGGTGATCCTCTTTGGCAACTACACCCGGCTGCCGTGGGCCTGCTACCAGGCTAAGGCCATTCCGGGCTCGCGCAGGATCCTGTTCGTCGGCGGAGGCCATCATTCCATCGTGGGCGGCACGCTGTGTCTGCTCGATCCGGACCGGGTCGAGTTGGACGCGCAGACGGGCGAAGACCGTCCGGAGTCGCTGGAGCGTCTGACGCCCGACGTCTGTTTTCCCGAGGCGCAAGGCTGGCCCAAGAGCTATTTCTACAGCCCGTGGCCGCTGTCCGAGGACTACTACCTTGTGGCCTTCAGCCATGAACCGCTCAGCGGCCAGTACACGGGAACGGCCCGGGAAGGCGAGACTGGATTGTACTACTTCGACCGGTTCGGCAACCTCGAACTGCTCTTTCGCCGGGAGGGCATCTCCGCCGCCTACCCGATCCCCCTGGCCCCGCGGCCCCGCCCGCCCGTCCTCGAAGACACCCGTGACGAGCAGTTCGGCGACCAGGGCGAGTTCCTCCTCTCGGACGTGAACGAGAGCCTTTACCCGATGCCGTCCAACCGGCCGATCTCCCACCTGCGCGTGTTTCAACTTCTGCCCAAATCGCGGACCGACAACCAGAGCGATCCGCCGATTAGCCATCAGTTCGCCTACGGACCCAACGCCCGCATGCTGCTGGGAACCGTCCCGGTCGAGTCGGACGGCTCCGCCTACTTCCGCGCCCCGGCCCGCAAGCCACTTTACTTCCAGGCGGTCGATGCCAGCGGTCGCGCCGTTCAGAGCATGCGCTCGCTCGTCTATCTGCAACCGGGGGAACGCCGCAGTTGCGTCGGGTGCCATGAGCGGCCGGGCACCGGACCCGCGCCCCGCCAGTCCCTGGCTTTTGCCCGACCGCCCTCCACCCTCCAACCGGGTCCGGACGGCACCCTGCCCTTCGGCTATCCACGACTGATCCAGCCGATCCTCGATCGGCACTGCATCCGCTGCCACGACGGCTCGGACGGTCCGGACAGCAGCAAGCTGGTCCTCAGCGGGGAACCGGCGGGCGGCGGCGGGCTCGCGTGGAGCCGGTCCTACGCGAACCTCGAGCCGTATCTCGGCTTGCACATGCCGACCGCCAGCTTTCCCGGGCACATCGGCGCCGACCGCAGCAAACTCGCCGCCATTCTGACCGGCGACGCTCACCGCAAGCGTCTCGAACTGCCGGACGAAGATCTCCGGACGATCTACCTCTGGCTGGACGCCAACGCGCCCTTCTACGGCACCTACGAAGAACAGGACTTGCTGGCCCAGAAACTCGGCCACGCCATCCCGCCCCCGCCTCTCCAGTGAACGCCCCACGCCGCCGACTCGACAATCCAGCCGCATGTCGTGCCACTGCCGCAGTTCTACGAAAACCCGGCCCCGAATCCGCGTCCCAATCAGCGCCGCCTCCGGGATCAGCCACACTCCCTGCGGAACGAGATGACGTGGCACTACTATTTGCCGTGACCGCAGGTGTCTTGCGCGTGAGTCATCGGAATGGTCGCTGAGTTACTTCTTCTCGATGTGTACGCCGCGATTATCCGGCGTCACGGGCGGGGTGCCGGCGTCAGGTAGCCCTGAAAATTGAACGTGTTGCTGTCGCCGGGGCCGATCTCCTCGAAGGTGAGTTCGAGTTTCGATCCCTCGTAGGGTCCCCGGCCGGTCAAAGAGACCTTCCCAGTCGCGACCAAATTCACCTCGTCGGCCGATCCCTGGCCATCGAAGACGATCGTTTTCACGCCCTCAATCGTCGTGGTGATGGTCACGGGGAACCAGGTGACGCCGGTGCCCGCGACATCCAGCTCGCCGCTCAGGTTGACGTGCATCTTGGCGTCGAGCGAGATGCCTTTGCCCGTGAGTGCGAACCGGCCAACCAGGGGGAGACCTTGAACGTACAAGTCCCCATCGCTGCCGGGGATCAGGTACGGCCCGAGGTTGGGTGGGACGATCGAGAAGTCGCCGTACGCGGTGACGGCGATGTGCTTGGGAGCCGACCAGGCGTGGACCGGGGTGGCGGCGCCGAGGAGGATCGTCAAGGTCAGGCCAGCGAGCAGCGTGCTGCGGTTGGTGGTGGTCGTTTTCATGATTTGCATCGTATGTTGTTGTTCTTTTGTTGCGGCGGCCCGCGTCGTGCGGACCGCCTTCAACTCCTTTCCAAAGAAATCGAGGCAGAAGGTTACAGGCGGCCTTCGGAATTGAACGGTGCCGCCATGCACTTCTGGGTTCCCCTCAGGGCTTTCGAAGCCGGAAAAACCCGTGGGGCTGGGTCAGCGGCAACGAGATGCCGTTTGTGGTTTCAGGGGTCCCGAGGTTCTGCCAAGCGGACGCAGACAGGTCGGGGGTCCATTCAAGCCTTGCTCTGTGCCAGCCCTCCCAACTCAAGTGGAGTTGGCTGGCATGGTGGGAAATCCCAACGAGTCCACCGCATTCCCGTTGCTGCCGCACGCTACGTGGGGCACGGGGCCGACAGGTTCACGGATGGGCTGGAAGTTTCACCGCGTCTCTCCCCACGCCCTCCGCCGCTTCAATTTCCTCCCACAATGGTGCGCGCCAGAGCCGGATCGAGGCATCCAGTGAAGCCGACATGAGAGTTCGCCCGTCTGGCGAGAACTCGACAAATCGAACCACGCTGATGTGCCCACGCAAGGCGGCGATCTCCTGTCGGGCCGAGAGATTCCAGAGTCTGACAGTGCCGTCAATCGCCCCTGCAGCGAGGATCCGGCCTGTCGGGTCGAAGGCAAGGGAGTAAATGTCACCGGTCCCTAGGTTGACTCGGTCCAGCGGCGTCAGCCGTTCCAGATCCCACAAGTGAAGTTGACCGCCGTAGCCAGAGACGGCCAGCGTCCCATCGTCTGGGGTGACGGCTGCAACCACGTCATTGGACACCGGAAAACCACTGATCCCTCCGACACGCTGCCACGTGGTCGTGTCCCACACCGTGAACTGCTGAGTTTTTCCATGGGCGGTCAGGAGGAGCCGCCCGCCGCGCGCGAAGTACACGGCACCCCAGCCATCCATGCCATGAGCGTCAGCCTTGAGTTCGCGAACGACCCGACGCTGCGGCACATCCACCACGACGACACGCGTGCGTCCCTCCGGAACGTCGAGCTCGGCGCACTGTACAGCCAGCCATCGGCCGTCGAGGGAGAAACAGGGCCGACCGCCTCCTTGCGACGGAAGCATCGCTCTGCCGACCTCGCGCCACGTATTCGGGTCGCAAAAGACCACGTTGGTTTCGCTCAAGACGGCCAATTGCCTGCCGTCGTGCGACGCCGCGACCGATTGTCCCAGGAGATTGGTAAGGACGACGCCGGTGGTTGAATTCACGAGGGCGATCGAGTGCTCCCGCCAATCCACCACCGCCAGAGATCGGCCGCCCGAAATGAACCACGCATCGGCGCGATTGGGATTCGGGACGACCAGGCTGCCGTCCCCAAGAGGTTGCGCATTCCAGACCTTGACGTTGTGGTCCTGGCTCGCCGTGACGAGGGACTGGTCGCCGGGCAGAAACCTCACGCTGGTGACCCCGCCGTTGTGTCCGGCAAACCGGGCCAGTTCTTCGCCGGTGTGGCGGTCCCACAGCCGGGCAGTGAAGTCCCGACTGGCCGTCACGAGCCGCTGATCGTTGGTGGTGAGATCGAGTTGGTAGATCGGTGCGTCATGGGCTTTGAAGGTCTTCTCGGGATACCCGTTCGCCCAGTCCCAAATGCGGACATAACCCCTCTCATCGCCGGTGAAGAGCCGCGTGCCGTCGTGCGTGAAGGCCACGGCCGCAACGAAACCGTTGTGGCCGCGCAGTTCGGCAAGGAGGTTCCCGCTGGACACTTCAACGATGCGCGCCACGCCATCGCCGCAGGAGACCGCCAGATGCTGGCTCGCGCGGGAAAAGGCGACCTGGTAGGCCCACTGGGGTAGAACCAAGGGAGGTCGGAGCAGAGTGCCAGTGGCTGCGTCCCAAAGCCGAAGTTCCCCAGGCAGAACTGGGTTGTACATCACGCCACCGGAGGCGGCCAGGGCCTTGCCGTCCGGACTGAAGGCAATCCCTAAGGGGGGCTGCTCGGTGGGCAGTTCCCTGGTCAACTGCCGTGCTTCCGCATCCCAAACCTGCACCGTGTGGTTGGTCAGCGGCGGCCACGTCTTGGGCACAGCAAAGGCACGGCCATCCGGGGCGAACGCGGCATTGAAGAGCCATGAGGTGTTCGTTCGAAACAGGGCCACCCGGTGGCGCTCCGCGAGATTCCAGAACTGCAGCTTCCCGTCCAGATACGGATCGCCGCTGCTTGCCACCAACCCCACCAGTGTCCGGCCGTCGTCGGAAAGCGCAAAACCCCAATCGCTCGCATTCGTGAGCGTGAACAACTCCGTGGGCCGGGTGTGGCTCCAGAGGTATCGCCAATCAAATCCTCGCAGGTCGGGCAGACCGGAACCCGCGGGCGGCCGCTGGCGCTCCAAGAGGTGCCGCGCCCGTCCGAGGCGCCCGGCTTCCCAAGCGTGAAAGGCCGAGTTCATCTCCGAGGCGTAGAGGCTTTCCCGGAGGCTCTCACCGGCGACGCGCGCCTGCTGGTTTGCTCGGGACTCCCGGACAAGCATCCAAGAGGAGATTCCGAATCCGCTGCCCAGCGCAGCCACCACCACCGTCAGCGCGGTGTAAACCAGCCGATTGCGCTGCCACGCCTTCTTGATCTGGTAAATCGTGCTCGGCGGCCGGGCGGCAATCGGCCGATTGTTCAAATAGCGCCGCAGGTCGGCTGCCAGTCCGTTGGCCGTTTCGTAGCGCCGCGCGCGGTCCTTCTCGAGCGCCTTCAAAACGATCCAGTCCAGGTCGCCCCGCAAGACCATCGACAGGCGATGGGGATCTTCCCGGCGGCGGGCCGCCACGGTCATCGCGTCCTCGGGTTTGAGTGTGCTCAGCCGCGCGGAAGGCCGAAGCGGCTCGATTTCTCGAATGGTCTTGAGCACCGCTTCGTGACTGGCGTCGCGGAGTTGGCGCGGGTCGAGCGGCGATTGGCCGGTCAGCAGTTCGTACAACAGCACCCCGAGCGAGTAAATGTCGCTGCGCGTGTCGATGTCCAAGCCGCCCCAACCCGCCTGCTCCGGACTCATGTAGGCCGGCGTGCCGAGGAACTGAGAAAAACGGGTGAACAGGGTCTTGTCCGTCAACGGTTCCTCGATTGCCTTGGCCACGCCGAAGTCGATGATTTTCGGCACCGCCTGTGCGTCTTGCTCGGTGACGAGGATGTTCGAGGGTTTGAGGTCGCGGTGGATGACGCCCTTCTGGTGCGCATGCTGTACCGCCTGGCAGACGGCAATAAGCAGCTCGATCCTCTCGCGAGTAGTGAGCTGGCGGGTGTCGCAGAACTCTGTGATCGAAACGCCCCGCACCAGTTCCATGACGAAAAAGGGCCGGCCGGCGTCGGTTGCGCCGGCATCGAACACCCGTGCAATGTTGGGATGATCCATCAACGCCAGCGCCTGCCGCTCGGCTGCGAACCGGGCGACCACCTGCCGGGTGTCCATGCCCAGCTTGATGATCTTGAGGGCGACCTTGCGGCGCACCGGTTCGTGCTGCTCGGCCATCCAGACCGTGCCGAAGCCCCCCTCCCCGATGATATCGAGCAGCTTGTAGCGGCTGAGGCCGGTGGCCGGGCGCTCGCCGACGCGCGCCTCCGCGTCAGCGGCGCCACCCGGTGCGGATGGTTGCACCTCAGCCTCAGGGGCGGCAGCCGATCCGGCCAAGCGCAGCAGACATGCCGGGCACAGGCCGCCAGGTGCATTGACGGGCAAGCGTTCGCCGCAGTCGGGGCAGGTCGCCGAGGTCATCGTGGTTCCGTGCCGCCGAGCACCGCCTCGCCTTCGGCCCGGTGCGGAATCCGGTCGGCACCCGCCTGGTACTTCAAGGCGTGTTCGGCGGTGGCGTATTCGTTGAGCCTATCGGCTCTCATTCCACTCGATTCCTAAGCAACCGGTCTGCAAGGTTACAAAGCTGTCCGTCACGCGGACACGATCGCGATGAGGTGTCGGAGTTCCTCGGCGATCTCACCCTCGCTGCCCACCGTCCGGGCCACTTCAGCGCGGAGGAGCTCGCCGTACCGCTGCCGCAGGCGGTGTACGCCCACTTTCACCGCGCCCTCGGACATGCCCAAGTCCGCCGCAATATCGGCATAAGGCCGGCCATTTCGGTCGCCCTGCAGATGAGGCCGCAAGTGCTCGTACAGCGTTTCCTTGCCGGCGGCACGAAGTTCGGACGCCAGGGCCCGCATGGCGTGCTCGATCACCGTGAAGGCCCATTCCCGCTCGAAGCCAGTCTCAGGCGCCGCCTGTGTCGGATCTGTCAGGAAACCGGAATCTGCGTCCACGGCATCCAGCGCTACTATGGCTTGCCCGCCGCCCCGCTTGGCCGCAGTGGCCCGGTCCCACTCATTGGCGAGAAAGTTCTGAAGCGCCGTCAGCAGAAACGACCGGAACCGTCCGCCGCCCCGTTCGAGATCCCGCAGGCGGTCTCGTTCGATCAAGGAGACAAAGAAACCCTGGTTGAGGTCCTCAGCCTCGTGGTGGCTGTATCCACGCCGGCGGACATAGGCGTACAACGGAGGCCAGTAATCGCGGTAAAGCCGGCCGAAGGCATCCAGGCTTCCCGGGGCCTCGGGGCGCGCCGCCTCGAGAATCACCGACCAGTGGGTGGTCGTGAACCGCGCAGAACCGATCGGCGAATCCACGGCTCCACCCTCAGATGAAAAGTGGTCCATTCAAGCGCCAACGTACCCTGAGTCGGACTCGAATTCCAGTGCGCGTGGTCGGGGTGCTTCAAATTGACTCCCAGATCCATCTTCGCTCGCCCCTTCTCTCGGCGGGCGTCGCCCTCTGCCGTCGGAGTTTCGGCCAGCAGGAGCCGGCCATAAGCGGAACTCGCACACGTTGCCCCTGGGATGCTCCGCTGACAGTTGAAAGCCAGGAACGGCCAGCCGGACATTCCGTAAGGCATCGCGGAGTTTCGTATCCGGGCTCTTCATGCGCGTCGACCTTCAACCCATCAGACCGGTTGGAGAAGAGCGATCAGACCATCATTTTGACCCTTCGCATCGATTTCGCTATCGTCCGTGCCATGCCGGGCAATGAAACGACGATTTACAGCCGCCTCTACCCAATGAATGCACAACGTCTCCTGTTCGTGACGACGCTGGTCCTCTCGGCGACCGTGGCTGGCGTGGCCAACGCGGCCGATACCGCTCGAGAATCACCGAACTACGCGCGACCGTTCGAGCCGCCGACGCGGCCGGCATTCCTCGCGTTGCCGCCCGGGGCTGTGGAACCAGCGGGCTGGTTGCGCGATTGGTGTTTGGCTGCGCGCGACGGATTCACGGGCCACATGGATGAATACGACGATGAGTTCAGACGGGCCTGGGCTCCCGAGCACACGATGACCGGCGAAGGACTCTTGTGGTACAAGGGCGCCTGGCCTTACGAAGGCGGCGGCTACTGGTTCGACGGTCTGGCCCGCTTGGGTTACGCCCTGCATGACGAAACGCTCATCGCGCAGGCGAAGAAGCGGCTCTATGCGGTGGCCGACCGCATGAACACCAACGGCCTGCTTTTTCTATGGTGGCTTGACCGCAGTAATCCCGCTGACCGGAAGGCGGTCGAGGCGGCGCTGGATGGCTGGCCGCTCTGGGCAAGCGGGCTGCTCGGACGCGCGCTGACGGGTTTCTACGCCGGGTCGGGCGACACGCATGTCCTGGACGCGCTGGTCAAAGCCTATGGTTCGGACCCGGATTGCCTGCGATCCGTCACCGGCAACATGTCGAATCCCTGGCCGGCCTTCGACACCTACTGCTGGACGGGGCATCCAGGAGTCGCCGCCGCCCTGGACGCCATGTTCAAGAGTGAGGACATCGCGCTCAGGCCGGTTGTGAAGCGTTACCGGACTGCCCCAGATCTGTGGCCGGGCGCCGCCGTCGACAACGCGCACGTGGTCGAGTTCATCGAGAGCACCACGCCCTGGGCCGTGGGCTACTTGTGGACCGGCAACGCGCGCTACCTCGAGGCGGCGGTCGGCTGGCACGATCTCCTCGAACGCGTGGCGATGCAGCCCCACGGCGTGCCGGTCTCCGACGAATGGTACGGTCCCCCCGGCGCGTTTCGGGGAAGCGAGACCTGTGACGTGGCGGGCTATGTCTGGAGCCAGGTGTGCCTGCTCGAAGTCACCGGCGACGGACGCATGGCAGACCGGCTGGAACGCGCCTTCTTCAACGCGGGGCCGGCCACGGTGTCGCGCGATTTCAAAACGCACGTCTATTTCCAAAGCCCCAATCGCTTTGCCAATGCGTCGCCGGATTTCCCGCACGGTCCTCGCGCCAGCGGCGGCTCCTACCGGCGCACGCATTCGCCGCTCTGCTGCACCGCCGCGCTCAACCGCATCGTGCCGTGGTATGTCACGCATCTCTGGATGGCCACGCACGACAACGGCCTGGCTGCGGTCAGCTACAGCCCCTGCAAAGTCAACGCGCTTGTCGCCGATCGCCTGCCGGTCACGATCTCCTGTCGGACCGGTTATCCCTTCGACGACACCATCCAAATGTCCGTGCAGCCCGCGCGGGAGGCGGCCTTCCCGATCCGTCTGCATATTCCTGCCTGGTGCCAATCGCCTTCGCTGGAAGTGAACGGGGCCGCCGTCTCCGCCAATTGCGACGCCAAGGGCTTCGTGCGGGTCAACCGGAACTGGAAGCCCGGCGACACCGTCCGCCTGCGCCTGCCGATGACTCCCGTCGTCCAGCAGGGCCGCGACGCCGCCTCGCGCCCGCCCTACGACGGCGCGCACCGTGTCACGCGCGTGGCCATCCCGGCGGAGAACAGCATTGAAGGCGCGCCGTATGCTTCGGTCTCCTGCGGCCCGCTGCTGTTCGCGTTGCCGATTCCGGACACCAAGGACGAGAACACGCCCGATCCATCGGCCAGGTGGAACTACGCGCTGGACGTGCAGAACCCCGGGATCAGCGTGGAACGTCAGCCGATGCCCGACAGATGGAACTGGCCGCTCGATGGTCCGGTGCAACTGCGCGTCAATGCCGTCGCCTGCGACTGGACACCGACGCCCGAGAACCCGCTGCCGTCACAACCGATTGCGAAATCGACGTCGCCGCAGCGAATCGCGCTCGTTCCCTACGGCTGCACCAAGTTCCGCGTTTCGATGTTCCCGGTCTTCCAAGCCACCGCCCGGGAGTGAGTCGGAGGGACATGCTCGTTTGCACCGCACTCCTGGATGAAGTTCCGTGAGCCAGAAGGATCGGCACCTTGCGCCCGTGCGGAGATGCGCCTCGCACGGCGGCCGAAATGAGAGCATTCAATCGGGAGCTTTGGAAATGGTTTGGCCTTCCGGGGGACCCAACTTCGTAATAGGAGCGGCGCAATACGGCACACCGTCATTGTTATAGTCTGAGCCCTTCCCCGTGGGCGTGGCCAGCTTCGAGCGCGGCCTGCTCTGGTGGGAAACGCTGCGCCAGGGCGAACTCCAAAACGCCGCGGTCGGCGAGTTCGACCGGCCCGCCCGGGCCTCGAAGTCTGGAATCGCAGCCGTCACAACCGCAATCAGGTCTCCTGGGTGTTCGACGCGCGCGGAGCGGCCGCCGCCGCTCACGCCAGTTCCAGACGGTGCAACCGACGCGCGCTTCTTCCGGGTGGTATCCTCTCAGGGTCGCGATTGCCTCCGGCTGACCGCCGATTGAAACCCCATGAGCTCCCGAACTTCGGGCGTCAGGACGCCGGCCTGCGCCAGGGCCAACCTGACCGGAATGTCTCGATCCCAGCGCGCTTGCGCTATTTGACCCGCACGACCACCGGCGCCTCCGCCATCGAGCCCGCCTTGAGTTTGATTTCGATCCAGCCACTGACCGCCTGGAGCGGCGTCTCGCTGCCATCGGCAGTTCTGATCCCGCCCGCCGAGCCGGGCAACTCGATCGTTGCATCCGCGCTCGCGGCAATTTCATAAACCCCGGGCTGGATCCGCCGCAGAACGACCGAACTCGCCTGGCGCACCTGGTCGCCCAAACCGTAATCCCAGACGCACAGATCGCTTTCCGATCCGAGATCCTGCGCAGTGATCGGGGTGCGAACCAGGAAGCCCCGGCCGCCCTTGTCGGCCTTCCATACTTTGCTCACGTCGGCGTTGCTGATCGTCCAGTCCTTCTCTTCACTCGGGAGCGGATCGGGCAACGGACCGGCGACGGGCATGACCTCGTGGGTCTTCTCCTGGACCTCTGCCTGGGTCAGGAGACGCTGCGCGCCTTCGGCCAGCGTCAGCAGGGTGCGGCCAGTTCCCATCGGACGGGCGGATTTCACGGTGACGCTAACCTTCCGTCCCGGCGGGCCGATCTCGGCCACCACCGGCCGATTCTGCGCTGGCCACCCGCCTGCCACCTCGACCTGCTGCTTCGCGTAATCCACTCGGCTGATCGTCCCGACGAATTCCGGCACCACGCACTGGATGCGGACCTCCGGCGTCGCCAGCAGCGTGCCAGCCATCATGCCGGCGGTGTGAAGCCCCTGGGCGTCCACGGATTGCCAGGCATACTCGGCCGCGAACCGCGCTGGGGGCGCGGTTAGGCGGCGGATGACGCCGGGGGCGCCATCGGCCAGCAGGAGGTCTCGGTTCCCCGTCGTGGTCTGCACCTCCAGGGCGACCGCTTGCCGGGCGTCCTCGGAATTCCCGGCGATAGGAAGCAGCGCGGCCGACTGGATGAATGGCTCGCCAGCATAGGGCTCGATGAGCGCAACGAAGCAGGAGCCCACGTCGGCCACCTTGCGCTCGATGCCGACGCAGGTGAATTGGTATACCACCGGGCAAGGCGGATTGTGTGTGATCAGTTCGCCGCGCTGAACCGCGGCATCCTGGACCCCGGGAAGCTGCAGGCGGACGTACTTGGGCGGCGACGCAGGATCGTAGTTGAGGCCCAGGAGCTGTTGCTCCGTCCCCGAGATCGGCTCCTGGTCGGCCGTCTCTCGGCGCAGCCGCCAGGTGGCCTGGAAGGAGTCGGGAGCTTTGCCGATGAATGACCGGTCCTGGCTCGCCTTGAATGCGCCGTCGAATGCTTCGGGAGCCGGCTTCACGTCCGTTGCATTCCACGCGAACTGATCATTCACCATGGCGTGGAAGTTATACCGGTGGACGCCCGCCCCAGCCGTGCGCACCACGTCGAAGACATACGACTTCGGCAGGGTGACATTGGGATCGAGCTTGATGCCGGGCTTCTGTTGTTCGATCGGGAGATCTTGCGCCCCGCGGCCTTCATCCACGCTGACCAGCGCCACTTGGCGAGCCCCGCGGTTGAGATTCACCGGTTCGCCGGAATGGGCGTGGAGATAGGCCATTTCCGGGCTGTGCAGGACGCCGCGCACCCAGGCGTTCACGTGGTTGGCCTGCATAGGCTGGCCGGCGGGCGTCACGGTGACGACATTGTGAACCGCTGAGTGGCCGCTGGCCGGCGCGGTGTAGCCGGGGCGCTGCCCGGCATCCAACAGCATCGGCAGGCCGAACGCACAAACCTGCAGGTCGAGGGAATCGGCGTGATGGTGGCCGGAACCCCAGCCGGCGCGGACCATCGCGCTGCGGCGGAACCGGATGTCATTGTGCTGGGTGCCGCCCTCCAGAACGCCGACCCAGTTGGGCAGCATGCGGGATTCGTTCTCGAACCACGGCATGCGCTTGACCTGCGCGGCGGCGGCCTGAAGTTCGTTCAACCTCTCCCCCGGGTACCCCCGGGTCCAGCCCAGGTGGACGAGGATAGCGGCGAAGCGCGGATCACGCGTGTGGTTCCATCCCTTCCGCAGAAGAGACTCGGAGTTGTTCAGAAACGATTCTGGTCCCTTGTCGGGCCCAGTCACATCGCCGATGCGCGGGGCCTGCCAACCGGAGCAGTACATGGCCAGCGGCCAGTACATGGCCGCGCGGCCCTTGGGATATCGCTCCGGATCGTTCATGGAGAAGGTGCGATCTCCGGTGGCGGCGGCGTACTTCTCGGTGGCCTCCACCAGGTTGGCGGCATTCTCACCAATGCCATAGAAGGTGCTGCGTCCGAACTCGATGCCGCTGTGGTCATAGGCCGAGGCCATCAGGTGCTGGATGCCCATGAGCTTGAGCGGATAGACGAAGGTGCGGCTGAACATCCACTCCATCCAGGGCTGGGTGATCCGGGGTTCGCCCAGGAGTGTGGCCATGCGCAGGGCTGCATCCGGGGAGACATACGTGTGGTAGCGCAGGATCCGCCGGGTGGTAATCTGCACCAGGTAGGAATCGCACAGATCGATCACATCCTGCGGGGTCTTGATCCAGGGCAGGAAGCGATGCAGCGAATCCGCCAGCGACTGGTTGCTCTGGATGAAATCGTAATACTTGTCGTACAGCTCGGCGAAGTTGGCGTACTCGGTATACCAACTGTAATAACTCGCGGCGGTTTCGCGCTGGCGATCATAGAGCGAGCGGCCGAACGCGCCTTTCTGACAGAGGATCGTCCCAAGATCCTGGATCGGGTCATAAGTGGGCAGGTCATAGGTGAATCGCAGGAACGCGATCAACCCATCGCGGAGCGTGTCGGCATCGCGATCGGCCGGCTGGCCCGGATTCGGGGGAAAGACACGCAATGCATCGTTGGCCCTGCAGTGTGTCCGTCCGACCCAGGCCTGGACGGCCGAGGCGATCGGGGTCCATGCCGTGCCGGTTGCGCCGTCCGGATGGCCGGTCACCACGCCGTTGCCATCATCCTTGAACGGAAACGGGTCCGGTAGCGGCCGGCCGGCTTGCAGGTCGGCGAAGGTGTAGTTGAGGTTCAGCTTCTCATTGCGTAGAAACACCTCCGGATGCCGCGAATGCGGAAACTCCCAGGCCGGGGCGGGAAACGCCCACGCGCCGAATTGCTCCGCGATTGCCTGCTCAGCCATTCCTTTGACGGTATTCGGCGCACGCAAGCGCATGCCGCCCTGCGTCGAGTCGAGCAGATAGGCAAATCGACGGTTGACGTGGGGATAGTTCTGCCAGATCAGGGCGTCGCGCTTCAGGCGTTGGTCCATCGCGACTGGATCGGCCGCTCGCTTGGCTTCGGCATCCTTAATGCGCTGGATCCATTCGGCAGGAAATGGATCGTTAGCCTTCTTCTTGTGTGCGCCCCGCTGAACGCCAGCCAGGGCATCGTCGAGGGTGACGTTGCGCACCAGCAGCGGCACTTGGCTCGCCGGGTCCATCCGAAGCGTCGCCCGGAAGCGGCGCTGCTCCACCGCATGGAAGTAGAGCTCCGCCACGCTGTAGAACTGGTCGCAATACCCGATGCGGACGCGATACGTCGAGTCGCCACCATCGAGTTTGTCGTTCACGCCCAGGACCACGAACAGGTTCTTCCGGAAGTCGTCCGCGCTGATGTCAGCCGGCACGGCGGCAATGATGCGCAGGCAGTAAACGCCCTGGGGCAGTTCCCCGAGATCCGCTGACAGGATGTTATCGCCCGGCTTGATGCGCACGACATCGGTGGGCGGCTCGAATTGCCCCGTGGGCTGGTGATCGCCATGGGCGTCCACTTTCCAGACGGGCTGCCCATAGCGTTCCGCAGCTTTGGGACCGCCGGGGATCGCCGGCGCAAACCAGTTCGTGATCAGGCTCTGCCGGTCGAACATGCTGCGCACCGGGCAATACTTGAACCAGTAGGCACGCCATTGCTCGGCACTGCCGGGATAGAGATCGAGTTGAGGGGGCCCGAAGCTGTCGCCCGGATGTCCCGCCGCCTCGCCGTGGTGCGTCTTGTACGGCGGCAGCTTCAGGCCAGCCAGCGGCCCACCGATTTCGTAAGGCGAATTCTCCGCGTCAGGCTCAGCACCGTTCAGGAAGAGGGCAACACAAAGAACTCCGATGGCCATCCACGGCCATCGCCTGGGTGTGACGGGACAATGCATGGAACCGACCGTCGGGCTCACAATTCGCCCCGACGCTACTTCGTTCCCCGAACCCCCGTCAACGGCCATGCCATCATGTGCCGTGAAATGCGCCGTCCCGGGAGTCGAAGAAGCTCCGCACGGTCTGGCCCCAGGTCTCTCCGACAATGGCGACACAGTGGTTCTGAAACGCCTTCCAGCCCAGCGTGTGGAGCTCGTAGGTCAACTCCGCAGCCTGCGCTGCTCGAGGTGCGACGTTCGCAGGGATGGCGACGAAAAAGACGGAAGGAGCAACCCCGCCCCCGACAACTGACGAATATGAGGGGCCCGACGAACATCCAATCAAGCAACTCATGCGAACGGGTCTGATCATGTGGACTGGCGGAGAAAGATGATCCCAGCGCAATGACGCCACCAACGCACACTTTCCATTCAATCCTCGAAGTGAAAACCACCGCCTCGATCACTGAGTTCCCCAACACCGTCCTCTCCGTCTTCCGGATCGGGATGATCCTCTTCCTGTCACTGCTCGTGCCCGCAGTCTGGGCCGGGACCACTCAAGCCCCCTGGTTCAGCGGCGCCCTGGTGGGCATGGAAGTCGGCCCCACGGGCGCGCAGTTCGCCGGCGGCAAGCATGCGCCGGACTACGCGAGGAACTTCAACGGGGCGGAAATCGCCCGCCGCTGCGCTGCGGCGAACGCCGAATACCTCGTGCTGTGGGTGCGCGACAGCGACTATACCTTCCACAACTCGAAGTTGGTCCCCAAACCGGCCAGCTTCGGCGATCGCGACGTGTTGCGCGAGGCGGTCGAGGAGGGCCGCAAGCTCAACCTGCCCATCATTGCCTATTGCCAGCTTCAGTATCCGGCCCACGAACTCCGCCAGCACCCGGAATGGAAAGCCCGCCAGGCGAATGGCAAACCGATTGACCATCTGGTCTGCTTCAACACGCCCTACACGAACGCTGTCAAGGCCCTGCTCGCCGAGATGATGGCTTACGGCATCGCCGGCTTCCACCTCGATATGGTGGATCAAGGCTTTGGCCCGCCTCACGGCTGCTGGTGCGACCATTGCCAGAAGCTCTTCCAAGCCGAATATGGCCGGCCGATGCCAAAGGGCGTGAACTGGGAGGAAGAGGATTGGGATCGCATGCTGCAGTTCCGCTACGCCACCAGCGACCGGTTCGAGAAGATGCTCACCGATTACGTGCGCAGTCTCGACCCGCGCGCCACGGTGGACTTCAACTATCACGGCAATCCGCCCTTCTCCTGGGAAGTGGGCCAGACGCCGGTCCGCCACGCCGGCAACGGCGACTTCGTCACGGGCGAAGCCGGCTTGTGGGCGTTCGGCGCGCTCTCGGCGAGCTTCAACGCCGCATGGTATCGCGCCGCCACCCCAGGCAAGCCGTTCCAGGTCGCGATCCAGCGCGGCGTGCGCATGTATCACGACCAGACCACCCGCCCGCTGAACGACATGCGCTGGGAGATGTTCACGCTGCTCGCCCACGGCGCGTTCGTGACCATGATTGACAAAACCGCCTACGACGGCTGGCTCGATCCGGTGGCCTACGATCGCATCGGTGCTTTGCTCGGCGAAGCGCGGGACAAGCGGGTGCAGTTCGGCCATACCCCGGTGCGCGATGTGGGCATCTACTTCAGCGCCCGTTCGCGTGATTGGATCGGACGGGAGAAGCCGGCGACGTGGTTCCAAAGCGTGCAAGGCGCCCACAAGGCGTGCGTTTACGAGCATCTCGGCTTCGGCTTCCTGTTCGATGAGAACCTGAGCCTGGACGATTTGAAGCAGTTCCCGGTCGTTTGCCTGCCTAACGCCGGCATCCTATCGGATCGCGAAGTGGACCTGTTTCGCCGCTACGTCGAGGACGGCGGCAAGTTGCTGATTACCGGCCACAGCGGCCAGTTCGATCGGATGGGCAAGCCGCTGGCGGGTTCAACGCTCGAAGGCCTGATCGGGGCGACGGTGAAAGTGCGGTTGGAAGGCTCGGACAACTGGATGCGTGGCAACGTCAGTGATCCGACCCGCGGTGGCTGGCCTTGGACCTCGGTCGAGCTCAACCGGTCCGCCGTCCTTCACCCCATTCCTCGGGATTGGCCTTTCCTCGTCCGCGGTCCGGCGACCATTTACGAGCCCACCACGGCCGCATCGACCGGTGATTTGCTTGACTCGCACCGCGCCTCACTCGCCAACCCGGCGGGATACAATGCCGATTGGCCGCTGAGCGCACGCCAGGTCGTGGGGCCAGCGGTGCTCATCAACTTCGTCGGGAAAGGCGTGGTGCTCACCTTCGCCTGTTCGCCTGATTTCGCCACCGCCGGCGAGCATCACATCGTCGAGGCCCGCAAACTGTTTGCCAACGCCGTGCGCCTGTTGACTCCAAGCCCGCGCGTCCGAGTGGACGCGCCCGCCAACGTCGAGGCCGTGGTGACCGATGACCCGGCCACGCGCACCCTGCGCATCCACCTGATCGCCTACAACGCCACGCCGCAAACCACGCCCGTCAAGGAGCGCCCCTACGTCCTGCCCGGCTTGATCGAGGACGCCCCGATGTTCCGGGCCAGCCTCGAATTCCGCGACGGTCTGAAGAGCGCGAGGGCGATGAATCGGACCACCCAACTCAAGAAGCGCGGCAACCGGGTGGAACTGACCATTGCGGACATCCACGAAGTCATCCAATGCCGCTATTGATGTGATGTCCCATGCAAAGGAGACCGTGATATGGCGAATCGTTTAATCGAGGCGACGGGTTTGGCTTTCGCCCTGTTGGTTCCGGCCAACGGCTGGACGGAGGGGCTCTTGCATGTGTCGCCGCGCCCCGGCAGCGAAGCCGGCGGGTTGAACGTCTCGCATCCAGCACTGGCCGGGAACGTCTTGGATTTTCGCACGTGTGAGGCGGTGCTCGATGGCAACCGCGGTTTTGGTTTGTTCCGGGTGAAACTTGCGCCGCCCAACGCAGCATCTCAGTCAGCCTGGTCCACAAACTCAGGAAGCTGCCGCTATGAGTGGACCTACCCGGAGGGAATTACCGTCCGCTTTCAGGCAGTCCCACGGGCCGAATCGGTCGAGTTGGCTTACACTGTGGTCAACCACACCACCGCGCCCTTGAAACAGGTCCACTTGCATACCTGCGTGACCACGACGGAATCACCCGTCTTCTTTCCGCAACTCACGACCGGCCGTGAATCCCAATTGCCACCGGACATGCGCGACAAAGACTACACGGAGCTCTTGATGCGCCTGTTCGTCTGGTCCGGCGGGCATCCCCCAACTCTACCAGTTGCCATCACCCTGAATAGACCGCACCCCCTTGACCGCTTACGTTGCTGTGGCATGTGCTGTCCATCGGTTCGGTGTCGCGCGACGAACCCGAGCGGCATGAAGGCCTGGCTGGGACTGTTGGGTGCGGACCCCCTTTTCACTCTGCCGCCAGAGGTGCTGCGTCTGCCCCTGGGCCGCTTGCGGCGCCTGGTTCAGCGCCGGCCGCCGCAGTCTGAGTGGGCGGTGCATTCCGAACTGACGGAGCCGTGGGGCGAACTGCTGGCCGCGCGCAAGGTCTTCACGATGCCCAAGACCGCCGTTCCGCCGTCGGTGGCGCGGGTGCTTGAGGCGGTCTTCGCCAATCCGGCCCGTGATTGGCACGCGCGCGAACTGGCCGGTGTGGCGGGCGCGAGTCCGACGCAGTTTCGCGAGCGGTCGCGCGCGTGAGTCGGGCGGGCAGTTATGGCATGGATTTCGGCAGTTTTGCGATGGTCGGCCAAGACGGCCTTTGGTTAAGGTCCGCCATGATCCAACGACCGGAGCAGGAACGCATCGGAGTGATTGGCCTCGGCCTGATGGGCACGGCGCTCACCGAGCGGTTGCTCGACCACGGCTACGGCGTCGCGGTCTGGAACCGCACCCGCGAGAAGGCGGCCCCGCTGATCGCCAAAGGCGCGCAATGGAGTGACAGCCCGCTGGCTGACTGCCGGCGCGTGATCATCAGTCTCTTCACGAGCGAGGTGGTGGCGGAGGTGCTGCAACAGATGGACGCCGGGCTGCAGCCGGGGCAGATCATCGTGGACACCACCACCGGCGAACCGGAACAGACGGCCGCATTGGGGAAACGCCTGGCCGCGCGCGGCGTTCGCTATCTTGACGCCCCCATCTCGGGCTCCAGCAAGCAAACCCGCGACGGCGAAGCCACTGTCATCGCGGGCGGCGACCGTGCCACCTTCGATGCCTGCGCCGATCTTTGGCGGGTCATCGGCGCGAAGGTCTTCCATGTTGGTCCGTGTGGCAGCGCCGCGCAGATGAAGCTGATCAGCAACCTGGTCCTCGGCTTGAACCGCGCGGTGCTGGCCGAAGGACTGGCCTTCGCGGAGGCGCTGGGCGTGGCACCCGCCGCAGCGCTGGAAGTGTTGAAAGGCAGCAACGCCTACTCCCGCGCGATGGATGTCAAGGGGCGCAAACTGGTGGAACGCGATTACACCGTGCAGGCGAAACTGTCTCAGCATCTCAAAGACGTGCGGCTCATGCTCCAGGCGGCGCGCGCGGCAGGGCTGCCGCTGCCGCTTACGCAAACGCATGGGCGCCTGCTCGATCAGGCTGAGACGGCCGGCTTGGGCGAACTGGATAACTCCGCCATTCTGGAAGTCCTCCGCTTGCCGGGAGGGAGGCGCGCATCATGAGCGCTGCAACCCTCTCTCCCCGGGCTCGCTATGCGGTGCTGTTTGCCGCCATCGGCGGGCTGATGTTCGATGGTGTGGAACTCGGTCTGATGCCGGTCGCAGCACTCTCGGTTTCCCAAAGCCTGCTGGGTAACGCTTACACGCCCACGCTCGGCGGCGACTGGTTCGCACGCTTCACCGCGGCGCTCATGCTCGGTGCCGCGGTAGGCGGAATCTTCCTGGGCAGTCTTGGGGACCGCATTGGCCGCACGCGGGCCTTGGGAATCAGCATCCTGTTCTATTCCGTGTTCGCCGGCCTCGGCGCGCTGGTGCGGACTCAGGAACAAATGCTTCTGCTCCGATTCCTCGTCGGCCTCGGCGTGGGCGGTGTCTGGCCGAATGCCGTGGCGCTGGCGGCGGAATGCTGGCCGGACAAATCGCGCCCGGTCGTGGCGGGCTTGATGGGCGCGGCGCTGAACGCCGGCATCCTGGTGCTTTCGCAGGTTGCCCGCACCTGGCACATCACGCCGGAGTCATGGCGCTGGATCTTTTGGCTGGCGGCCGCCCCGGCCGTGCTGGGACTGCTGGTGCTCTTTGCCTTGCCGGAGTCGCCACTCTGGTTGGCCGCGCGCGCTGCGAGATCCTCCCTCACCCCCTCGGGAGAGAGGGCCGGGTCGAGGAGGCAACCAACGAATCAACCTCTCCGCGAACTCTTTCGCCCGCCGCTGCTCCGCCTTCTGGTGATTGGCATCTTGCTCGGTTCGATCCCCATGGTCGGAGCGTGGGCGGCCAGCAAGTGGATGATTCCCTGGGCGGACACAGTGGGCGGCACGTCCGCCGCCGGCTACAAGGCGGTGACGCAGGGGTGGTGGGCGCTGGGCGCCATGCTGGGCAGTTTCTTCGGCGCGCAGATCGCCGCCTGGCTCGGTCGCCGCCGGGCCTATGCCCTCATCAGCGCGGGCGCCACGGCGCTGACGTCGTTGATGTTTCTCGGCACGGCGCCGCTTCAGGCATCCTTCCTGCCGATTGTTTTCGCCCAAGGCTTCGTGGCCACGCTCTTCTTTGGCTGGCTGCCGCTCTACTTGCCGGAGTTGTTTCCCACACGCGTGCGGGCCGCCGGGAGCGGCATCGCCTACAATGTCGGCCGGTTTGCCACCGCTGCCGGTGTCCTGATGGCCGGCGTGCTGTTCGCCGCCATGGGCGGATCCTATCCGAAGGTGGGCGCCCTGTGCGGACTCATCTACCTGCTCGGCCTGATCGTCATCTGGTGGGCGCCGGATACTTCCAAGAAGCAACTCGCTGAATAGACTTCCATGAACCGACGCCAATTCCTCATCAGGTCTGTTATCGCCCTGATGACTTTCTGAGTTTCACCAGCGGATTACGCACCTTGAGTTGCGGAAAAGCCGAGAAGTCGCGATCCGCCGACCACAATTCATGCACGCCGTGGTGCAGACACAAGGCAGCAATGCGCGCGTCGTGGATGCGCGGGCCTTTCAACCGCGCCGCGGTGGAAATGTCGCGTAGCTTTTCGAAGTAACCCGGGCTTTCGGAAAGGAGATGCAATTGTGGCGCCGCCAACAGGGATTCCGCAAAACCCAGGGCTTGTGCCAGAGTGCATGCTGGTTTGTAGATGCCGGGGTGCGTGGCGATGGCGATAAACTCGTGGAGACACGGCCACGGAATGGCCCAAGCCGCAGGCTGTTGCCGCAGTGATTCAACCAACTCCTTGGCCGCCACATGAAACTCGCTGTCCTCACGATGCGCATAAACCAGCAGTTGGGTGTCCGCCGCGATCATGCGCCTGGCCCCCGGTAAAGTTCGTCGCGGATCTTTTCCCAGTCGGCGTTCTTAAACTCGTCGGTCAAGCCACTGCCGCACACGGTCAACAAGGGCGGCAGCGAGGAGGGCTTGCGCTGCTTCTCCTTCAAAACGAGCCTCAGGCCTTCTTCCGTCAGCGAGCGGAAAGTGGTCTTTTCCCGCCGCGCAACCTGCTGAGCTCGCTCGAAGATATCGTCGGCGATTTCAATCGTCGTTTTCATTGTATGGCGACCCACATTGGCACGACTGGCTACCCATATCAATGGGAATCTCCGAAACGTGCCGTGATCGCCTCCCGAACGGGATTCCCGGATTGAAACTGGACCGGTGAAAGGCCATGATCACGCCGACCCTGGCTGGGCCCGTTTCTCGTCCGAGCTTGGGCCGGGACGATCAGGACTGAATTCATATGATCTCACGACGCGTGTTTCTAGCCCGTTCCGCAGCTTCGGCTGCCGCCTTCACCGTCATTCCCAGCCGACTGGCAGGGGCGGACGAAAGCCGTTCGCCCAATTCGCGGCTCGCGCTCGCCGGTGTGGGCGTGGGCGGCGTGGGCTTCGGCCAGTTGAAAGAGTGCGCCGAGGCCGGTTTTCAGATCGTCGCCCTGTGCGACGTGGACGATTCCTACGCCAAGAAGGCCTACGACCACTGGCCTGAAGCCCGGCGCTACCGCGATTTCCGGGAGATGCTGGCCGCTGAAGGCGACCGGATCGACGCGGTCTATTGTGGCACACCGGATCACACGCATGCGCTCATTGTTCTGGCCGCGTTGCGCCGCCGCAAACACGTCTGCTGTGTCAAACCCCTTACGCGAACCGTGCACGAGCTGCGTCTGGTAGTGAAGACCGCGCGGGAAGCCGGCGTGGCCACGCAAGTCACCGCCGCCGCCAATACCAGCGAACCCGCCTGCCGCGCCTGCGAATGGATCGCCTCGGGAGCGTTGGGCGACGTGCGCGAACTGCACGCCTGGTCGAATCGGCCGGTCTGGCCGCAAGGCATGACCCGCCCGCCCGGCGAAGATCCGGTGCCAAAAGATCTGGATTGGAAGCTCTGGCTGGGGCCAGCAGCGCTGCGGCCGTTCAAGGGAAATTGGCCGGCGGACTCGCCTGCGCTGGCGCAGATGAACCTCAAGGACTGGAATCCTGGCATCGAGGCGGTCTATCACCCGTTCAATTTCCGCGGCTGGTGGGACTTCGGCACCGGCGCGCTCGGCGACATGGGGTGTCATCATTTCAACACGCCTTTCCGGGCGCTGCAGCTTGGCTCGCCGGCGCGGATCTATGCTTCCGCCACACGGGTGTTCGCCGAGTCGGCCCCTCTGGCCTCCATCGTCACCTACGATTTCCCGGCGCGGGACGCGCAGCCGCCGCTGCGGGCCGTGTGGTACGACGGCGGTTTGCGGCCTGCCACGCCGCGGCACCTCGAAGGACGTCCGCTGCCGGACGAAGGGACGCTCTACGTGGGCGAGAAGGGCGCCTTGCTCCACACCTGGGCTGGACTCCAAGTGTTTCCCGAAGCCCTGGGCAAGCGCCTGGAAACCGTGCCGCGCATGCTGCCGCGCCGCCGCGGCACCTGGGGCGAATGGGCCGAGGCCTGCCGCGGAGGAGAGTCGGCTGGCTGCAATTTCAAGTGGGCCGAGCCACTCACCGAAATCGTGTTGCTGGGCAACATCGCCATCCGCACCGGCAAGCTGCTGGAATGGGACGCCGCCCGGGGGAGTTTCACCAATTCGCCCGAGGCCAACCGGCAATTGCACGACGACTACCAGAACGGCTGGTCGCTTGAGGCCGTGTGAAGCATCCGCTCGAGCTCCTGCTGCCCGCAATGGCTGATGTGCCGCGGATCGACTGCATGCCCAGCAAGTCAACTGGACCATGCTGTGAATCCGAACTCCGCAATCTCTGCTCCGAAACGCCTGCGCGTGACGGACGTCCAGATGATCTTCGCCGACTCGATCGCCGGCCTCTGGAGAAGATCGAGCAAGCCGCGACCAAGGCTGCCAAGGCCGGCGCCGATGCGGTGCGGTGTCCTGAGTTGCGGCAGCGGGTCTACCAGACCCATCGAATCTTCAGACGATGGTATGGCTCATCGGGCGATTCGCCTATCGCGACTTCCTCGGCCAATCACTGAAACCATCGCCGTGAGGGCCGCCTATGCCCGTCCTTTTCCGTTGTGTCGGCTCCATCGGTTCGGTAGGGTGCCGCGCGAATCGACAACCTGTGAGAGAACTGAAGTCCATTCGCACCCCTCCACCATGAAACGACGCCAATTCCTTCGATCCGCAGCCACAACCGGCACCGCCATGCTGATCCTGCCGCACACGCGGCTGTTCGGGGCCGACGCGCCCAGCAACAAGTTGAACATTGCCTTGATCGGCACGTGGGGGCGGGGTGAAGCCCACTTCGGCGCCATCGGGCGGGAGAACGTGGTGGCGCTCTGCGACGTGAACGAGGAGCATCTTGCGTTTGGCGCCAAGCGCTTTCCGCAGGCCAAGACCTACGTGGACTGGCGCCAGTGTCTGGACCAGAAGGATATCAACGCGGTGGTCTGTTGTACCGCCGATC